>Ga0214543_1010140_pt1 | contig 14171 bp, 11 predicted proteins | sample CNSS2metaG_FD_160094 | JGI IMG/M metagenome (GOLD analysis project Ga0214543, IMG submission 160094) | Root nodule microbial communities from cowpea collected in UCLA plant growth center, Los Angeles, California, USA - CNSS2 | ecosystem: Host-associated > Plants > Roots > Nodule | place: USA...
TACTTCTAGTAGGTGTTTACCAAAATGTAAAGATTTGCAACCGATCTCAACCTAGAACGCGATTGTTATCACTTCTCATTATCTAGTTTCTTCCTTGAGGTACCACTCATCTGACTTGGTCACACACGACTTCATAACATTCTTGACCACCCTATCCACCACCATCCTCATGACATCATGTTTCTCATACTGACTTCGACTAGGGCAACAAAGTCCATAATAATGCTATCCCACTTCCAGAGTAGACTCTTCACTTGCGGCAACAACGACCCCAAATTCTGACACTTTCTCAGCATTTTATTAAACCCTTTAATGTTCAACCATCTCTCTACCAATTCTTACTCTTCATTGTCGAACCAACCACTGCAATTCTCTTTCCGCTTAAAACACATACTAGCACTTTTCCACTTCTACGGTGATAGCACAACTCAATAACTTGATTTTGCTCTCTCGTTTCCTATCCATTTCCCTCTATGCAACTCCATACTTCTAGTTGTTGATGATCACTAAACATCTTTAACAAATCTTCATAACACTGACACATCTGTTGTTTTAGAGAACTCACTACCACATCAACCACCAGGTTAAGAGTAAGATACCCCCTCTTTTTCTGTTTTCCCACTATTGATAAGTATATCCCACCATTATTCCGCTGCGTCACTCTGATCAACAACCATTTTCACATATGATGTGTTTAACCACAATAAACCGCAAAAGAATAATCAATCATTAAAGCGCTGATCATGTTTTTCTTCAACGTCTTGACGACTCTCTTCACACTTGAGAAACTTGTCACGAAACCTTGATAATAATTTGCTTGTAAAACCTTACTTAAAGTCACTCTTAGAATTTCCTTTCCCTCAACACATTTTCCACTCATCTTAACCACTTACAGTCGTAGATCTTAACATATAATTACTTCCCTTTCCAAACTTTGTTAGACTAGATTACTAAAGATGATACACTGCGATTAAACCATTGATATTCCTAATAATATGTTTTTGATGCACATTTTGTATTCCTATATAAATCAATTAATCACTTTTTTTAATATTATAACACACCACAATCAATCCCTTTTATATTATGCATCCACTACTGTCACTTTTTCTTAATTTTATTGTTCTGATACACTTAATAAATTTCACATTATTTAAGGGTCGAGATCAAACACAAGTTAAATATTTCTTTCTCCTTCTATTTTCTAATGTGTCAATAAAACCATGACGAAGTTCCATGTTTCAAAATGAAAATGAACAATATCTTAAGAGATTTTATATAAATCTTAATATGAAACTTATTCACATTTTGAACTGTAAGAGAGTTCCACACTTCAAAATAGACAATATATCAATATATCAAGAGATTTTATTATAAATTAAATCTTAATATCAAACTTATTGAAACTGTAAGCTTTCACCTCGCCTCTCTAATAAATGCATTTTGCAATAACTAAACTCAATTCCTTTTCATGTGTATTACTAACTAAACCATATTCATTCTATCATACTCATCTTAATTATGTCATACAATATAAATTCGTACTAACAATAGTAGTTTTCATAGAAGAAAAACATGCATTAAATTTTCAATTTTTTGCAATAAAGAGGTGAGTATTAAATATACTCTCCTTTTTTTCTTATCACATTAAAATAAAATGACTTTTCTTTCTATAGATATTTTTCCCCAAAGTTTATAGATTTATTTTTTCCTTACATAATGAACCTTTATTATCATTACCCTTATCTAACCCACCAAATAGAAATATACTGATAATTACGTGTATCTAGGAATAAACCCATGTAAAGAGGGTGCGACGGTGAATTTCACTATTTTATTTTCATTCTCATAGTAAAGTCTCATTCTTATTCTTATCTTTATGATGTGTGTGAAACTTTTGTCTGAAATTAATGTATACTTGCACCTATACTGACTTATTTAGTAGTTTTAATATTAATTAAATAAATTTTTATAAGAAAGTAAAAATCACAGAAAACATAATATTATAAAAATTTTAATAGTTAAAATGATATACAATTTTTTCTTTAATGTCAAATTTTAAAAAATAATTATAATTATATAAATATGAGTAAATGTCAAATAATTATAAAAATATATAAATAATGAAATGTGTGCCTTAAATATTAATTACAAAACTAAGGATAAAAAAATAATAAAATTTATGAAACAACTTAAATATTTAAAGATGTTTTAATAATTTAAAATGAAAATGATTACGAGGATAATGACATATGTTGAAAAAAGGACAAATAAGTGAATGAATATGGATACAAGGGTGAGAGGAATATGTATATACTCATTCTAATTTTTATATTCAATATAGAATGTAGTAAAATAATACCTTATACTTATAAAAGAGTATTCAAAGAAAATATATATTATTTCACGGTGAAATTTGATTAATCTAAGTTTAACATATATTTTTACTATTTTATTCAAAAAAAAAATTCTATCTCTTTCAATGTGATTTTTTTTCTTCTACGTCCAAGATAAAAATGTAAGTATTTTTTTTTTACGAATTGTTCGATAATTTCCTCAATAATTGTTGAATTCCACTTAATTAGTCGGATCTCAAAGGTTCTCTCAAGAACAATTTTAAACTACAATTGACTAACCATCGTCTTTGAGGTCTTTGAGGTTTAGAGATGATGTGTGCTCTTAAACTTTTTAAATTATATATATATATAATAAAAATTAGGATGATACTCATCCTAATTTTTGTTGAAATTAAATAAAATAAATTTTTATTTTTTTTATAAAAAACGTCACTTATATTAATAAATAGTAATACATAAAATTTTGTTCATCTTTTTCTTTTATTTTTTATTTCAAGAAAAAAAACACAATTATTTTTTTTACTATCATTTCTCACATATTTTGTTTTATTTTGAAGAAAAAAAAATTCTCTTACCACTTGATATTAAAATATTAATTTCATATTTTTTTATTTCATGAGTTTTTTTATAGTATTTTTTTAAAGTAAAAGAAAAAGTTAAATATACATTTTTTTTTATAATCCGAGTTTTATTGTGACTTGATTATCATCAATTTTTTTTCTTAATAATTACATCATTCAATATATAATTAGATTCTCATAGTTTATTTTTTAGTGTATAATTTTTTTAAAATATGTATAAATAAAAGAATATATTTATTTTCTAAATGTGATAAAAGAAAAGCAAAGATAAAAATAATCCAAATTCAATTTCTACACCTAATTTGAAGTAATATGAAGTATGATGCTAATGATCAAATTGTTTATTTATATTATATTAATAAAAATGATGAAATATATAATTGAGTATATTATTTTAACTCTTCTTCTCATACATCTCCATTTTTTCAAAACAAACTTTTCTTCTTTTTTCTCTTAAAGAATGCAGCGGATATGGAGAATAAAGATGTAATTGGACATAAGAGCTATGGTGGCAAAGGTGACACGGTAGAGCAAGGACGGTATTTAATATCAGTAAGGAAGTGGTATTGATGGGGTTGCAGGGAGAAAAAGCCGAATTGTGAAAAGTGTGAATTTTTTACAACCGGTCCAACCCAAGTAATTGGGCCGGCAAATTCATTGATGAAGATAGGTTTTTGCTTTTTGCATCGTCCTAGTTGCTTCTTACACCTCATATTACAGTGTAATGGAACTCCAATTTCTTATTGCCTTGTAACCGCCTACGGTATGTATGGTTGATGAAAACAACTGCTTATCCTTAAACCCCTAAACCCTATCAACAACGTTGGACCCTAATTGACCAAATCTTTAACCTGCTTGGTTCACCCATTCTCCATGGTCATCGCTACATTAAAATTCGCCTGCAAACCCAATCCCCTTCTTCGCTCTGCTCCCTTCCAATGCGTTCGCAAGGTTTCACCTTTTTTTCTAAAACCTTACCCACCATTCTCATTTTTCTTTATCTTCTTTCCCTTTTTCAATTCTGTCTCAGTGTTCTTTTTTATTTTCCTAGGTTGTGCCAAAATCTCTCCCTGCGCTTCAGGTAGAGGAATGTAAGGCCTCAACTCGTGGACGAAGCAAGGGGACAAGCGAGCAACTCATATTAGGTTTTTCTTTGTTTCAAATGCCTAATTAGATTTTCCTGTATTGATTTAGTGAACCTGGTGGTTCTGAAATCTTCTTTCTCACATGTGTTGAATTGGTAAAGAAAATAATAGCAAGGTCCCGGCATGGAAGAAATTGGATTCCAAAGAGCTTGGACTTCGGAATTCCATGATAGCAGTTCCAACCATGAAGGTTCTGAGTGTGCTGAAGAGAAAGGGTTCGTGCTAATCTAACTCCTCATGTAGCTTTCTCAACCTGGGTTTTGTGTGAAAGAGAGGAAGAGCGTTTTCTTGATTTTGTCTTTTCTTATAAGAGGAAAACGGCTTATTTGCGCGTGTATGTGAGTCGTTTGTTGGGTGCATTATTTTCTCTGAACATCTTACCTTTTACTTGTATGTGAATGATTTCTTACTTTTTTCAATTAATGGCTGTATCGAATGATTCAAACTGAAAAAAGAGCTGGACTATAGTTCGTTCTTCCTGAACATCTCCCTGACCAGTGCATGATCTATGACATAATTAGAAGCCACTTACTTATGACTGCGCAAGACATTGTTTGCTCTACGCTTTTAACAAGTGTAGGGCATTTTTTTGTAGGCGTTGTTTTCTTGAGTTATTTTCTGCCTGCGCCAGGCTATTCGATTGGAGCTATCCATTTTACCAAGTAACTAATAGGGGTCTGGAAATATTAATCTTTACATTTTGTTGTGTTCTTGGTGTCTCTGTGTGCACCCTTTAAGATAAGATTCAATGGTTTCTATGTTTGTCTCTGCAAGGGGAGGTAAGTGCATGACTGGTAGTAACCCCTTTTTCTTATTGTAGGGCATGATGTATACCTTGTAGGAGGCTGTGTTCGAGATCTTATACTAAAGCAAACACCAAAAGACTTTGATATTATAACTTCAGCGGACCTTAGAGAGGTTACCTTTATTTCGACTTTCATCTTCAAATTGTTGATGTGTGTACATGGCAGTTTACTAAACAACTCTGTGGACCAAGAGATAAATTATTTGTAATTAGAAGGGCAACATGTGTTTTTCATGTTGGCATCCTGAGTTTGTAACATGTGCATTTTCTGTAAAAGCTAATTTATACAATCTCATTTCAGTCATTTTAAAGTATACATTTCTATATTGGGATTTGTGTGTTCAGACTTTAACATTGCATGTTGAACATTAACTCAATTTGTAGGTGAGGAAAACATTTCCATGGTGTGATATAGTTGGTAAAAGGTTCCCAATATGTCATGTTCATATGGATGGTACCATTGTTGAGGTTGGTACAGTTCGCTTTTGCTTTAAGCATTCTACATTTTATTTGAACTATCTTCGGTAGGTGATTGCTATGATTTTTCCTTAAGGGCAGTTTTCTTTTCTTTTGCGCTTTTCATGATAGTTTTATTGTCCTTTCTAATTAGGTTTCAAGTTTTAATACTGCTACATGGAAGTTGAGGGTATACTTCACTCATGATATTGAGGCACCTAAGAACTGTGATAAGGGGGACTTACTTCGGTGGAGGAATTGTTTGAATCGTGACTTTACAATTAACGGGTTGTGCACTGGTTCTTGCCACATATAAATGGAATTCTATTCCTTTTTCTCTCTTCATTTGGCCACAAATCTGTTTTCTGTAACATGACATATCCACTTTGTATACAATACAGCTAGTTAGTTAATCAATGTCTTGCTCTTTCAGGTTGATGTTTGATCCATATGCAAGAATTGTCTATGATTACATGGGAGGAATGGAAGATATCATGAAATCTAAAGTATGCATGGATCTCTTTGAAGCTGTTGTTTCTTATATTGCCCTTTCTAATCAGAAATTTGAACTTATGTAACTTAATTTTCTGTGAATAGGTGAGAACAGTGGTTCCTGCAGCTACTTCTTTTCAGGAGGATTGTGGTGAGTCTTTTGTGGAGGGATTAACGATGTTAAAAAAAAAACTATTTCATTCTCATACCTCATGTATGACTATCTGACTCGATTTATTTTCTTCAGCCCGCATTTTACGTGCAATTAGAATTGCTGCTCGCTTGGGGTTTAGTATTTCAAGGGAAACGGCTCAAGCTATTAAAAATCTTTCATCTTCAGTGTTAAGACTAGATAAGGTATTTAAAGGGATCTTCATGTCTGCTTTATTATATGAACATGTAAGAATATTCTGGCTTAGTTACCCCTGTTAATTGTTGTAGAGCAGGCTTCTGATGGAAATCAATTATATGTTGGCTTATGGATCTGGTGAAGCTTCTTTGAGGCTATTATGGAGATTTGGACTTCTAGATATACTTCTTCCATTTCAGGCAGATAATGATTCCCTATTTTATTTTCAGAATCTCAGTCATGGAATGCTAGCCTAATTCAGATTTGATATTACAGGCTGCTTATTTTGTCCGCGGTGGATTTCGAAGACGGGACAAAAGAACCAATTTGCTTTTGGTAACTCCGTCCTTCTTTAGGAACTTCAGACTTTATAACATGCGGCAATTTAAAATTTTTTACTGGCATTAGTCTAGTGGGGATAACATACAGAATATAACTTTGCTAAACTTAGAACATGTATCATATTTATCAAGTTGTGCATTAAAACGTATATATTTGTTTGGAAACTAATAATTTTTATTCTTTGCTTTCGTGGATACTTGGAAATAACAATTAGACTCTAGCATGGAGAATTCCTTGTTTCCACTTCGTTAAAAATGCTTATTTGTATCAAAACTTGTGTATTCTCATCACCAGACGCTCATTGTTATTCAAATATTTTTAGGGTATGAACGTTAAAGACATCCATTTCCTTCTATTAAAAAGAAAAAAGACTTTCAAGTTCTGAACAACTAATGAAGGGTTGGGATTTTTGTTTTCAATATGAATGTGGTTTATTAGATTATCTCAGGATAGTTGCACGTGTTACTTGAGTATTAATTTGAGTTGATAGATTCTTAGCATCGCATTTGAACATATTTTTATTGGATCTGCTTGAATTTTTTCTGCAGTCTTTCTTCTACAATGTGGATAAACTTTTGGCACCAAACCGTCCATGTCATAGCAGTTTATGGTAAGATCTGTGGAACAGTGTGGTCTGTTTATTGCTTTACTTTGTTAGCCACATGTGATAAACGTAATGTATAATGCTGAAAAAACAAGGGAATGACAGCGTTGTACCTATAAAGGAATTTTCTTTTTTGATCTTGTCCTAGGAGGGCGTGGCCTTGAAGACATGAATATCAAATTTAGAAGTCCTTTCTCCTTTTTTATTGTCGGTGAAATTTCTCAGAAAGAATGTTATTCTCCTGACTCTTTTTCCAGAGTTAAGCTCGTAATCCGCATCAGTTTTCTTGTTTTATGAAAGCTTTTCAAGTTATGTAACTATCCCATTGCTTTGTTAAATATTTCCAGTGCCTATGGTTGCCATGAATCCTCTATAATATCTTTGCCCAAAATTATTTTTGGCATGTGTCAATGGGGCTTATAACTTGGAGAGAGTTCTAGAGCAATTGGAACACAGTTTTTTTCCCTCCTAAAAAGATGTCCCAAGTAGGTTCAAGCCCAATATCTCAAACACTACCATGTTCGAAGAGATCATCTTTGACCATTAGGTTAAATGCCCATAATCATCTATTCCATCTTTTGCCTCAGGTGCACCATAGCTATTATCGGACTCTTATATTGAGATTATTTCTTAATGCCATTAGATTAAGTACAAGATGAATGAATTTGCACCTATACCTGGGAAATTTCTTCTCTTCGTTGATGAACCTTTTTAATTTTTCTTTCTAAATGGAGGTTTTGGCTCTTCAAAAATTTATTTTAAAACTGATACTTTGAGAGCTTTTGATTGAACTCAGCTTTATATACTGTAAGTATTGGGTTTTTTCTTCTCATATTTCTTCAATTGTAAGATTAGGTTCTAAAAACTATCTGATAGCATGATTAGAAATCTTTATAGGCTGATTGCTACTTAGGTCCCCAAAGCAAGACTCATAGGGAATCTGTGCTTTCAGGGTTTCTGTCCTAGCATTACACAAGGCGTTGAGTGATAAACCAAGAGATTGCTCGGTCGTTGCTGCATTTAGCCTGGCACTCCATAATGGTGGAAATTTGTCTGAAGCAATAAGCATAGCAAGGAGGATAAACAAACCACATGATACCAGATTTCATGAGTTGTTAGATCCTTCAGGTCTGGATGAAGAGGATTTCGAAGGTGAGATTCTGGATCTTGCTAATTCTGTTAAAGAGTCATTGTCGCAGATGACAAATGGGCATTTGGTCTCTGGGGCTTTGGCTGGCTATCCTCAAGCTCCTTATTCAGATCTGGTGAGCATGTGTGTGTGTGTGTGTGTATATTCATATAGATTTTATACATGCTTCTGGATAATGCCACCCAGTAGATGAACTGAACTAGGATAGAAGCCATTAGTTCATAATCCATAAAAAAGAAACTCATTGTTTCCCTAAAATAGCGCGCACACACACCCTCAAATGCAAGCATGCAAAGAAACAAAAGATAAAAAGTGTAATCCTTGTATAGCACAATTGACATCAATGCGCTGCTAAATAACGAGTAAGAAATTGAATTATATTCTTGGAAAATTAAACTATTTTGTTTGTAATTCCTTGATTGGCAATTTGATGACGTTGGTAGACAAGTCAATTAAACGCATAAACCAGATATTGGATGCTAATTAGATTTTTGGTCAGCAATTTAAGGCTTTCTCTATTTATATTTGGCTAATTGGTCCTGGCTATCATCTTTAGATTATACTGTTAATCGTTCACAATTTGACAGGTGCTTATCCCATTAGCAATGCACCTAAAAGCTCTAAACTTTTTTGACTGTGTGAGAGTAAGTGCTGACGAGAATTATTCGTCAAAGCAAGGTAGAGAAATAGATTATGATTACTTAGCTCGTGGAGACTTGCCAGAAGTAAGGCATGTGTTTGCAAGGATTGTATTTGATACAGTATATCCACTGCACTTAGACCGAAATCAGTCCAAATAAGGCTCTGGATTTTGATGAGGCTAGTTTGAAGTTTTATTTGAAGTTTGAGAAATTTGATGCTCAAGTAATAATCGTTGAAAGTTGGAATAATGTGCGGTGAAGGTGCATTTCACAGGGTAGTTGCAGGAATTATCATGACTTTGTCAAGAGGAAGTCAGCGGATACAAGAGGGACAAACAGTTTCCACCCGCAAAAAGATTTTCGCCCTTTTCTTTTTGTTCCCGAGTGTCTCATTATTTTTTAGTTTTACAGATATCAATCTTACATTTAGTTGTCTTGTGAGGTGTGTGTATATATGACAATTTTAGATTGCCAAAAGTTCAGTAACATTGAATTTATTCATTAAGTTGTCATACGTGTCTTGTCCTGAAAAACAAAATTGCGGGCATCCCTTTTTTGGCTCAACAATGCAAGCCAATACCAAGATAATTGAGGTTGACTTCTTTTCTATTTTTATTTTTTTTCTGATTGATTTTTGAAGCTTCAGGCATAATGGATTGAAATGAGAATTCTTGAACTATTAGGTGTAAACTTTTCTTTATACAATATATCATTCACTGTATATCAATCTGTCTATATATTATTATTACTATTATTCTACGAAGCAATACGGATACAAGAATACGGCTAAACGGTCATATGCGGTTAAATTGTAAAATTTTAGGATATGCTTATGGCTATATATATATATATATATATATATATATATATATATATATATATATATATATATATTATATTCATAAATTAAAAAAAATTAAGGGAAACATTTATAACAAAAAAACTTGTATAAATCGTAATATATAACTCTCATATTATGAAAGTTATATGTGATATTTTTAATTTAAAAACAAATAAAATAAAAATATATGATTCAAATAAAAAAATACAATATAACAACAATTATATAATTCTATAAATCGTAATATATCATCTTTGGGATTTAAACTTTTGAATAAAAATTAGCTTATCTTTTTATATTATTTGTTACTAATAAAAGTATAATTTATTATTTAAAAAATATATTATGAAAGTTATATTTGATGTTTTTAATTTAAAAAAAAATGATTCAAATAAAAAAATACAATATAACAACAATTATATAATTATATAACAAATTATATTTAAATTTAAATTAAAAAATGTGATAACAGAAATATGATTTAATTTTTAAAATTAAATGAAAAATAATAATTTAACTGAGAAAATTACGTAAATTTTTTAATATTTTGTTTATTTAAAATAAATAAATAAATATTTAAAATGAAAGTGATTTAATTAAAATAAATATAAAAAAACTTTTAAAAGAGCATTGAATTCAAGCGTAAAGGCACAGAAGCTCTGCATTCCCTGCATTTTCCAGAATTTTCAAAGAAGAGTCTTTCCATCACAGAAGATGCTTTGTTATCAGCAATTTACAGCAATAGTAAAAACATGTTGGCTCCTCTTTCTTTTCTTAAATAAACCGGATGTGCTGATGCTTTTATTTATTTATTTATTTTGGATCAAAGAAGAAATAAAGATGATCCATGATGTAGTTTACGGGTAGATGTTCAAGACACGTCGCCTCTTTCTTTTGCTACCATCCATTTATCTTTATTGTAATTGTTTTTTCAAATCCTTTTATGGAAACTAGCTTTCATATTTATAACAAGTTTTAGATGCTGTGGAGTGAAAATATTCTATGATCAAGACAAGTTTCCTTTTTTCTTCTTTTCATAAAACCTTCCTTCATTCGTTGAGATATTTGAGTAGAGCTTTTGTATTGGAGCAGAATGATCCGAAGTTTAAATTAGGAAAAATAGTTGCTACATTCCATAAAACACAATTCTCATGCCCGTGGAAACAAGATTCTCTCTCTCCTTTTCACAACCGAGCTAAGAATCAAATACAATTTGAAGAAAAATAAACGAAGAACAAAATCTGAACATAGATTATTTTTGACAAAAAAAATCCCCTTTCGCATTTCCCTAGTATCTGTGATTTCTACTTAACCGGTGCAGGAGCACTTCCTCCAGTAGTAGGCCTGGAAGAAAAGGAAACAACAAAAAATATCATTTGACATTTTCGGAGAAAGATATGATGTGATAGAAACTAAGGACATAGTACGATAATAGCTACTTACAGTCCTACGAATACTTTAAACGAATCATAGAGTCCCCACTGTGCTCCGGTTAGTGTTCCGATCATAACTATACGAAGAGGAAGGCCACGAGTGAAAAGACCAACCACCCCAATCTTCTTCACAGCCTGAAAATCCAGCAACAGTTTAAAGACAATGAAACATTACATTACATTACATCACAGAATGTGTTATGTGAATGTGGTGTGTTATTTAAGGACTCACATCACCAATCGTGGCTCCCTTGGCATTGTTGAGAAAAGAAACGAGGTTGTCGGCAGGATGTGAGACAACTGCACACAGCACACCTGCTATGTACCCAGCTGCAAAACTCACTCCAAGCTGCTTATTTTTGCTGCACTTCTCCTTCGGGATTGGGATCACGTTTTTGTAAATCATCTCCACAACCGTCTCAAAGGAAGCAAATTTCATCATCGTGTCTGACACCATCACCATGAAATCAAATAAATGCATGCAAGCTTCAAACTTTTGCGTCCCACACAAGTTTAATGTGTGTTTAGATACATGAAAATTGTCATAGACTAATCAACTGGTAACACAAATATGGAATTGTTAAAACTTACATGGAATTTGACGGCCCCAAAGAGGAACTATACCTTTATACAACCTGGATATGAAGTGAAACTCATCAAATTTGAATTCCAAAACCTAAAACTACTGATACAGAATAGTTAAAGAGGAAAACGCATACCCAGAAAAACCCTCAGCCTTGATAAACTTGGGCAACCCATCAGACAAACCTCGAGCAAAGCCAGGCTGAGTTTGTACACGAACTTTGACAGCCTCCATAGGGCAAAGGGCAATATCAGCAATAACTTCAGCTGAAGCAGAACCAGCTAGATATATGATCGTTTTGTACTTCACTGCATTCTCGGCTCCTGCAAGGTCTGAGTAATACTTCTTGAAGAACTCATAAAACCCAAACTTGCATGCTCCTTGAGCACTGTACCCCAGCAGAGTAGGCACCCATCCCCTGAAGAAACCTTTAGCACCCTGCTCCTTCAGTAACACTCCAAATCCTGATGTGATGTTCTTGTACTTTACGGGATCAATCTGAAAATAGCGTCAAACATTAATGTCTACAATACAACTTTTTCTTTCTGCATTACTTTGAAAGCACAAAATCTAAGCAACATATTGCAGAACGTAGAAAGACTCATATACGCGACATTGCAACAACAAATGAAAATTGCTAAATGGATCACAAAGTCTTAACTTGGTTAAAGACCAAGGTTTCGGAGATGTTATTTACAAGAAATTTCTCTTGACAGTGTTTAAGAAAATACAAGCTTCTTATCATTTGGACCAACATTTTTGTTTTCATCCCTGTGATGACATCTTTTGAAATACCGTTGGAATGAAAGAGAGATCCGAAAAAGGAAAGAAAATAACCTGCATGTTGCACTTGACAAGATCGAGAGGAGTGACAGCCATGTGGGTGAGTCCACAACTGAAGACCCCGCCGGCACTGCATGCTCCATAGTAAGCAGGAGAAAACATGCGGATTTTCTCTTTTGGTGAAAGGATCACAGGATTCTTGGCCCCATTTTGCGCTGGCAACGATGATGATGATGATGGTAGCAATGGTAACCCATGATTGGTGTTATTACTCAAATGGGACAGTGTTTTTGATGAGTATAAGAATCCAGGAACAAGAGAGTGGCGAGATTGGTCTGAGGGAGCCATTGAGACCTGACAAGAGAGTTTTTTTTTGTGTTTTTGTGTGACTATGTTTATGTCGATTGTAAACAGAAATGGGAAAATAGAATGTTGTTGCCTGAGATGGGCGACAGAGTGGGAGGGTTTGTGGTTAGAAAGGGTGTGTGAAGGGTGAAAATGAAGTAGAAAAAACGTAAATCATGTGAGTGTGATGCTTTCATGTCCCTTATTTTCGCAGTCTTCTTATACAGAGGCTATTTCTGTTAGCTTTTGACTCTGTAACCTTTCCATTTTTCATGCACCACTTTCATTCTTCACGATTATTATATAAAAAATGTTTTTTTTTTTTACGTAACACATATTTTAGTCATTAAAAAAAATAACTTTTATATATGTACAAAAGGAAAAAAATGATAGATATAAAGTATGTATAAAAATTTATTGTATTACAAAATAATAGTTCCCTTGCTTATATTTCTTTTGTATCAACCACTCACATCTATGTTTTTATACTTAAACAAAGTGTTAGCGAGAGTTTTATCTCCTTATTAACTTTATTTAATTCTACTTAAAATTATTTCAAATGTGGAAGGTCAGCAAAAAAACACTATGTAATTTTAACTCAACCACACTTATATTATAAACTATTTATTTCCATTGAGGATTTTTTATTAAATTATCTACTTATTTTATTAATAAATAAATAAAATAAAGGGTTAAATATGTTTTTGGTCCCTTAACTTTCAGTGAATTTTAGAATTAGTCCATTTTGAAACTTTGGACCAATTTAGTCCTCCATCTTTTGAAATGCGTGAATTTAGTCCTTTTAATCAAATTTTGTTAAGTTTATTTGACATTTCAAGCGCGTTTCATAATAGTATTTGACTTAACATTAAAGCAAAAATGTGTCAAACAGTATAAACAACTCAAATACAATTCTGAAATGCGTACAAAACATCCAATAAACCTACCAAAATTTGATTAAAAGGACTAAATCCACGTATTTCGAAAAATCAAGGACTAAATTGGTCCAAAGTTTCAAAATGGACTAATTCCAAAATTTACTAAAAGTTAAGGGACCAAAAACATATTTAACCCTAAAATAAATTATACTTTGCCATTGATGTACACGTTTCATCAAGTAAGTTTGTCTTATAAACTTAATTATATTTTGTTAGCTCCTTCTCTTCCTAGACATAAGGTAATATATTTGGTTTCAAAATATGAACATCGATAGGTTATGTTTCACACATGCGTTATCATCATCGAAAGATTATATATATATATA
>Ga0214543_1010141_pt1 | contig 14171 bp, 7 predicted proteins | sample CNSS2metaG_FD_160094 | JGI IMG/M metagenome (GOLD analysis project Ga0214543, IMG submission 160094) | Root nodule microbial communities from cowpea collected in UCLA plant growth center, Los Angeles, California, USA - CNSS2 | ecosystem: Host-associated > Plants > Roots > Nodule | place: USA...
ATATTATATTATATTATTTTTTTTTTGTTTATAATATATATATATATATATATATATATATATATATATATATATATATATATATATATATATATATATGGATTTTATGTTATTGTAAATTAAACTATACATAAGTGTTCTCATGCTTGTATGTACTTATCTTTACACTACAAGAAAATGGTCTATTATTTACGAGAAATTATCCACGAAATATTTTTCATAAATAATTTCGTTTTATCTATGAATAAATTTCGTAGATAACATTAACATTCATAAATAACTACAAAATAAAATTACATACAAAATTTCGTAGAGCAATATAATAGGCTTTAACGAAAATTTTTCGTACGAAATATTACCTACGAAAAGGAGTATAGAAAATAAATACTATAAAAAAATATATAAATTATTTTAAAAAAAAGGTACATACAAAATAAAGGTTCGTAGATAAAAACTATAATTTTTTTAATTAAATAATATGTTATTGATAGGTGACTCGTCATTCACCCAAAATGAATTACACATAGTCATCAGGTTCAAGCAACTCACCATCCTTCCATTTCTTCATTACCAAATCACCACCAATCAGACCCATTTGATTCATCAACCACATGTTCCTCCACTCATAGGCATCGATCCCAAACAAATCAACTGCCTAACATCCTTGAACTTAAAAACCTTTTCGCAACCCTAATCCTCGCATAACCAAACACTTCTCCTCGTCAAAGCCAACACACTTCTCCTTAGCCGCTGCGAAACAATCTGCTATCTCCCGCACTTCGCACTTCTTTCGTTCCTTCAGATTAGAAAGTGTGAGGCCCTCTAGAGCCTTCCACCACGCACGCTTGCAGTTCCTTAAAGCTACTCTCACGACACATTCGAATCCTCGCCCCTTCATGAACTACTCAACGATTTTGCGCTCAAACGACGATGACACCACTGTCAAGGAGCTCGACGAGATGAAGCACCGATTTAAAGAGATGGAAGAGAAAGCGGCAGCACTTCGCGAGATGCAAGACAAGGTCGAGAAGGAAACCACTGATTTCTACTCCAGCTGCGAAGTTTATATTTTATTTTATCCTTATTTCTTGCTATTAACTATTAGATAAGTGTGTGTGTGTGTGTGCTGCTTAATATTTTTTTCTTCTTGTTTGTTGCATTGTTTCTTTTTTTGTTTTATTTTATCTAAATTTGTTGATGTTGGCTCAGACTTTATTAAATTATTTCACTGTTTTATGTTGTCTTTGTTTAGTGTTTATAGTTTCTCTTTATGTTTTCAATAAGGTGGATTCAAGAAGTTTCTTTTGGTATTAGGTAAGTGGATAAAAGATTTTTTTTCTTTCTTTCTTATTTTTCTATTGTAGTCAATTGGAATTTATCCTCAAGCTTTGGTTTCTAACGTGTTTTTTTGCCATGTTAGTTAGAGTTGCATGATCCATGTAGTCTGAATTTATTCCATCTACTAGGATTAAACTTTTCTTTTGTTATTCAATAAGAAAATGGTCTGAAATGAACAAACTTAACATGTTGTTGGTCTCTAGCTTAAAAGGAAGTGCTATTTTTTGTCTTCTATATAATTCAGAGGATATTCTTTCTAAGTTAATAATCATCTTATAGCTACTTTGGTTGTTCCATAACTTTTCTTGGATGTTTTGGTTGGATGTCTGTAATTTTTGGTTTTGGTATATGATTGAGATTTCACTTCTCTAAATATCATTTTCTATTCTTCTTGTTACTGAAAAAAAAAAAAAATTCACCCTAGACAGAATACATATCTGAACTTCGTATATATTCCTTTGTCAAATTGGTGACTATCATTGTGTAATTTGTTGTTGTTTTGAATAAGGGCGCAAGTTATGGGATGGCCACCAATCTGTTCTTTAAGGAAGAATTCAATGGCTTCTAAAACCTCAACCTTTCCATTATCATCAATTCAATTTAATGGCCTTATTTATGTGTAAGTTTGCATTCAACTACTCTTTTAAGTTGGATACAAAATTGTCGACTTTTAATCAATTTAAATGATAGGACTTGTGTTGGTTAATATTTAGTACACATTTATTACACATTTATATTTGGTACACATTTATTAGTCAAATATTTATCTTAAGTTTAGTAAGTTGAAATGAATGGATTAATTAGTTGGACGAAAATTTGATCTTCCAATTAGTTAGGTCCAGCCTTTGAACTGATAACTTATATATTGGCTATTAACCCACCTAACTAAGTATGAATCTATTCGAAGAACTGAAGGAATCATTTACATTTTGCTTATAAGTGGTCTATGGTCTTTATGCATTGCTGCAAAAGAATATTAGTTTATTTGGGTACACTCATTTATTGCCATCTTTTAAAAAGAAAAGCTAAAGAATAAATATATTTAAAAAAGTAAAAACATTTATATATATATATATATATATATATTTGGCAAATCACACACTAAAAATAATAATCTCTTCAAGCGGAAGCACATCCACAAATAAGAGCAGAGAAATAAATAAAAGCACACTAGAAATTTAATGTGGTTCGACACCTCAAGGCCTACATCCACAAACACTCAACAAGAAGTATTATCACCCAAGTGCAATTTTTCGGGCAAAAATTGCAAACCTTCATAAAATTTTTTATGGACCAAAACTGTAAACCCTTCATAGTGCAATTTTTGTGGACCAAAATTGCAAACCCTTCATAGTGCTGATAACTCCAAAACCAACTCTTTACTTTTATAGTATTTTTCTACTACTCTCTTCTTCATATTACTCGATGTGGGACTTTGCGAATACTCACTTGAGAACCAACATATCCTCCCTTCACCAAAAGTCTCACATGCTATGGAACAAACATTTGACACACCACCAACAGATATGATTGAACCACTCTTGCTACTAGTGATCCAACATATCTACTTGAACAACTCTTGTCACTGGTGATCTGCACGGACTAACTGACGATGAAAATCTTTCCCCATCATCGACCCTCACCACCTTGCACATCAGACTCGTTGTCGACAACTTCCACATCTTTGTCACTAACAATTCATTGATACTCAAGGGGAATACATCATAACGCCACCTTGGTCAAGCCACGACACTGCCACAACACAACGACGCAACATCCGTTGTTGACGAAGCATCGCGTTAGCCATGTAAAACACCACTTTTGGAGATCTCGAGCTCCACCCTTACCATGCAGATCCAACGTTACCAAACATCGCAGTCCACCAGACGCAACAACCAGAGCAAATCTGTAAGCCACAAAGCACTTCCTCCACGCATATGTCGCAAACCACGACTCACACAAATAAGATCTTCATTGTACATCACTCATTTGGCCACATGAGCACCATTTGCAACCTCCTTCGTAGATCTAAGAGCATCTCGCCACACATGAACTCCATTATCTTCAAAGGATGCTGATTCTGGTCAGAATGACAAATTACAGCTCTTCCTCCCTTGATTAGAAATCCTTTGCCAGAACCTCAGCTCTGATACCAATGTTGGGAAATCATGCACTAAAAATAATAATCTTTTCAAGCGGAAGCACACCCACAAATAAGAGCAAAGAAATAAATAAAAGCACACTAGAAATTTAACGTGGTTCGACACCTCAAGGCCTACATCCACAAACACTCAACAAGAAGTATTATCTGTTAGGAATCCAAGTGTGAGTCTAAGTCCCACATTGACCAGAAATGAGAAAGTAGAGCACTATATAAGAATAAAGACCCATAAAGCCATTGCCTTAAGGTTTTGGGTTGAGAGTGGTGTTAGTGCCTTATATGGTTTGGCTCAGGTCTCATTGGTATTGTATCTCCCCAGTGATACCCCTCCTTATAAACCTGACATTATCAACCAAAGGGCAATTTTTCGGGCAAAAATTACAAACCTTCATACAACTTTTTACGGACCAAAACTGTAAACCCTTCATAGTGCAATTTTTGTGATGATGAAATTAAAATATAAAATGTTGAACACTAATCGTGATGATGAAATTAGAAGCATAACAATCGAAATAAAAAAAGTTGAATATATGGTGCACGAGGATCTAAAATTGGAATCAACATATCCAACATATTATGAATTTGTTAGAAAGTGTCAATAATTTGATAACCATATGAATTTTATCTCGACAGAAATTATCTCTAATCTATTAAATCAAATACTAATGTTATACTTACAATATATGATTAAGCTATGTGAAAATTTGAATTTTATTCAAAAAGGTGTTTTAGAAAATAATATTAAAGAGTGTATTATATTAGACTTTGATGGTAAGGGTTTTTTATAAAGAGTGTAATATTTAGTGGCATTAAGGCTAAACTTTGATGGTGGCACTAGTCATAAAAGTGGCCAGTGCAGGTTTTTATGATGGAATCAAGACTGAAGTTGAAGAAGTGCACAAACATAAAAGTGAGAAGTAGTGAGCATGAAGATTTTAAAATAAGGCAGAAACTTAAAACTATGATCCCATGAGAGACAAAGAAACATATGAGAAAAAGGGAGGGGGAAGTTGAAGATGAAGGAATCTCACTTTTTTTAGGGTATGATGGTAAGTTGATCCATTTGGTATTGTTATGAGGCTGGGCTCTTGCACATTATTTAATGGATGTGTGGTGGTTGCTAAAGTGTGCCATAAATGCATGCATTGATTTATTGTTATTTATTCTCTGAGAGGAATTAAACCACCGAGTTTCTCTGATTTACTTGTATTTTTAGTCAAATTCTTATTTTATTTAATTTTTTGTTATACAGTTGTTGAACGAAAATTGGTTGAAGAGGAAAGCAATTAGTGATCAGGTAACTATTAACTGAATTAAATTTAAATCTTGATAATTGATTAAACTAGTTCAATATATATATTCTTGACTTTAACTTGTCTTTTTGTTGTTAATTAATTAGGATCCTTAAGAATAGGCAAAGAAGGGCCTAAGGAGTAGAGAGGGTTGTGTTTGGTGCTATGTCATGCATGCTGCAAGTTTTGGACAGCAACTTTTGGAAGGGGTTTCCATATATGGAGCTAATTTATTGTATTGGTTAATTAGTATAAATTAATATATTTGGTAGCACATTGAGCATTGAGATTGTATAAGAAATAGAGCTTTTGAAAGTGTGCTTATGAGCATCTAGAACATGTTTCATTTTATATATATATATATATATATATATATATATATATACAAGTTATTTACGAATATTTTTGTAGGTAAATTATTTACAAAAATTTTTATAAGTTATTTACGAAAATTTTCGTGGATAAATTATCTACGAAAGATTTCGTAGATAACTTACATACCGAGAAGTATCTCTTTTCCATGAATGTTTTTGTAGGTAATGTTCGTAGATGAAATTATCTACGAATGCAATTTTCGTAGATAATGTTACCTACGAACTTATTACCTACGAAATAGCCTTCGTAGATAATATTAAATTACCTACGAAAATATGTCATTATCTACAAATTCTGGATATAGATAATGATCAAATTTCTTGTAGTGTTAAATATTCTGTTATTGTAATTTTCCAAATTCAATTAATTTGATTCATAAGCAGTAAAATAAGTTGTTACACATGTCTAAAAATAGTGAGTAACTAATGAAATTATTAAAAGTAAATATAATTTTTTGGAGCTCCAAAATTATGAGCACATAAAATAAAAATGTGAAAAGTTTTAAATTAGTAAAATAAATTATAAAGGTGTAAAAATGTGAGTTACGAAAGTATTACCAAATAAAATATAAATATTTTTTAGTAAAAATTTAATTCTAATTTGAAAGTACAATAAATAGCAAAGAATTAGAACATAAAATATAGATAATTTTTTAGTAAAAATTTTAATCCAAATTTTAAAGTTGAACATTTTTTTCGTAACCGCCTTTTGTCTTTTGGCTATGGATCGATAGTTCCTTCACACTTAACTTTTAAACTATCATTCATCTTAGCAATTCTTGGTACTTTTTCACTGCTATTTAATTTCACTGAAGTTTAATTTCATTTTACTTATGTGAACAATAGTGAATAATAAAATTAAAAAAAAAGTGATAACTTGAAAAAAAAAACCAAATACAATGAAAGTAAGAAGTATCTGTAAGTGAGCCTTGAAACCAAAAAGAAAAGAAAAATCAGTGATAGTTTTATACAATTATCTTTAACAAATAAATTGAAAATTATATTAAGGGTAAAATAAAAAAAGTAAAAATATACACCAAATTTGGTGTATACTTTTATGTATCTCTTTATATAATGACTAGTAAAAACACATTGTCATGCGCTTGAGTCTTTACCTTTCTTTATGATTTTTTATGATATTAAAAAATTTAAAACTATTATTATTATAGATATGAAATTAAATATAAATATTTTTATAACTTTATTGTAAATATTTTTTATTTATTTTATAGTAGTTTTATAATTAAAAAAATAATAAATTGATAAAAAAAATTTATTTCCATTTTAAAAACTTGTATTTAGAGGATAAATTCGAAAAATAAATGTAAACATCAAAGAGAAGAATCCTTTATATACAGGTATAAATAAAATCGGCAACAAAACTAAAAAAAAAAATTAAAGTAGTTGACCCATGATTTTTTTTGTTTTTTGTTTTAGAAAAATAATATAATTGATATTATATTTATTTAAATGAATTTAAAAATATATATTTATCTATTAAAAATATTAATAAAAATTATATTTTTTTTAAAAGATTAAAAATTTATTTAATAAAAATATTTAGTACAACTTTTTTTTACAAAAAATCAGTTATAATAATAACAATACTATAAAAAATAATAACAACAATAATAATAAAAATAATAATTATATATTAATATTCTTAAAAATAACAACAACAATATCAATAATATTAATACATTATATATTAATATTGTTAATAATAATTATTATTATTTTACAACTTTTAATAATATTAATAAATTTAATAATAACAATAACTATATTAATAAATTTTACTAATAATTATAACGATAATTAGTAAAAGTACGTGATAATAATAATAATAATAACAATATATTATATATTAGTTTTACTAATAATTCTAATTATAAAAATATTAATCCTTTTACTACTAATAATATTAATAAAAATAGTAATATTAATAAATATTATAATAATATCTAATAATAATAATAATTGTAATATTATTTTTAATAAAATTTATAATAATAATATTAGTAATAATTATAAATAATAATAAAAATATAATAATATCAAATATAACAATATTACTTATAATTTATATTATAGTTGAAACCATAAATAATAAATATAAAATAAATAAAACAAAAATACTAGTATCTTCTTTTCTTAATATATAATAGACTAGTAAACACAAAGCATCTATGCATACGCATTAATTTTATATATATATATATATATATATATATATATATATATATATATATATATATATATATATATATATATATATATTAATAGATAATGATATTGTAATATTATTGAATTAATATGTAAAGTAAATTTATATTTATTAAGAACAAAGATAAATAAATGGAAAGAAGAGAAAATAACCGTTAATGAATGAATTAAATTGAATCAAACAATAATAAGGGACCAATAACTTTATATAAAAATATGAAAAAAAGATATTATAAAAGAATTATATTATAAAAGATAAATTAGAAATAAGTAATTAGTACACAAAAGAAAGAATTCATTTTATATATAACTAGCGTAACACAGGCGCTATCGCGCCTGTGTTTATGCATTTTTTAAATATGCGTGATATTATAATGTTATTAAGTTAATATATATATTAAAATTATATTTATTAAAAATAAAGTGAAATATATCAAAACAAATAAAAGAATAATCATTGATAAATAAAGAAGAAGAGAAGAAGTAGAGACATTTGATTTTATAAAAAGTTTGTAAAAGTAACGGTCAATTTTTAAAAATTTAATAAATTGTTATATTTAAAGGGTAAAATCGATATTTTGAAAAGTGGACACAAAAAGGGGAATTCCCTTTATATATTGTTATAGATTATAGATATATAATTATAGATTATAAATATTATTTTGACTTACATTAAAAAAAATGCATTTTTTAAGCCAAATAAAGCCAAGATAAAAAGAAACGATATATTCATGCTTTTTCTATCAATATAAAACTGAATTATGAAAAATAATAGGTTTAATAACATAATTGTGAATATTAACCTTTTTATTCATAATACCAACATTTACATATAATGATGAATTCGAACCAAAATCCTATATATTCTTATAATCTATATGTATTAATTCTAAATAAAAAAAACTAATGTTAAACCCTATTTTTTAGTTTACATGCAATTATCTCTGGATATATGTGTGTTTCACAGAAAACATCTCCACAACGGCATTGAAACCCTATTAACCCAATCTTCTTATTGCAACTCTTCATCTCTATCTCTCCTTCTCACTTGTTGCTTTAGAATTTGTGGCAGAAAGAGAAATTATGTCAACAATGGTAGAACTTTCACTCTCAGAAGTACATGATGATGATATCTCCAAATAAAAACTCTCGCCTCTCGTTTCATATTCTATACGCACAACCCTTTGATTTGGCGAGATAATCTTTATAACACTTTGAACAAAGGTTATTGCTAGCAGCATAACCATAAAAGCCAAAACCATTAGCACAAGTGATGTAACCATGTTGTTTGCTTTAAGAAAAATACTTTGAAGATATATTGATATCACCACACAAATATGAAGTCAAGAGAATGAAAAAAAGTGTGCAACAATATGGAGAAACTTGAATGGTATTTATAACTCAAGAATGGTGACAACTTTATCAATAAATCTTATCTGAATCATCATATCTTAATCAAATATAACTTTTAGTAAATCAAATATTTTATTAACAACTTCGTAAGATTTATTTATTTTTTAATTGTTTTTAATATTTAATAAGATTCAATTTTTAATTTACTAAAAGTAGTATCTGGTATATTTAATTAAATTTAATAATTTATTAAATTTAATATTTAATTCAGAAGGTTAAATATCTAATCGAAAATTGTTAATTGTTATTTTATCAACTAAGAAGTGTAAACATTTATTATGTAACTAAACATAACAAACCTTGCATAAATATAATAAAAATATTAACAATATAGAATAGATTGAAAATAAAAATTGTTCTTACACTATAGAGATAATACTTCGTAAAGGTTTTAGGACTTATAAGGAATTTCTCATTTGAAGATAGTAGTCATCTTATGAGTTCTCATCCTACTTAAGGTGAAAAATGAGGATGTACTTGTAAAAGATACTTCAATGCTCAAGTTAACGTAGGGTTTTTCTTCAATAGCCAAATCTGTAGAATTAGCAATTAAGTAAAAAGTGAGTGAATTACCTAGGTCCAAATGTATTTATACTAATATTCTAATGATTATTACTTGGCATCTCGTGTGGTTTTGACCTTATCGTGGGTTTGAACCAAGTTATGGGCTTTCTGGACCTGATTCTTAAAGACCCAATTGTTAGGTGATCTTATTGAGTTTTAAACTTACTTTTACTAAGTTTTGTTTACAATATGAGGCCGAATACTTTTCAGTCTATCGGTAAGTACCCTGCCACAAGATATTCTATTACCCTAGGTTTATCCTAACGGAGTAGGTATGCACTTTTTTTAGGATTTTGTAGAGAACTAACTAGCAATAGACCTTGAGGGTATGTCAAAAAGACCTTCTTGTATGAATATTTTGTTGCAGTCTTGGGATTTACTTTGCTTGAAAGGGGTTGATAGGTACTCGGCCTAAAGTCCTGCTAGGGGTGATCATGGATTGGATTTTTAATGATCCAATACATATCCATTTTGGCCAAATATGGCCACATTTGGGCAAGGCCCTAATCAGTCAAATTTTGGTCAAGGTTGACTCCACTAAATTCGTAAGTCGGGACTGACTCGGCTAAATATGACTAATTTTCGATCACAGCCAACTTAGTTGAATACAATCAAATTTTGTTCGGCACTTACTCGACTGAATATGGCAAAATTTGGGCTAGGACTGACTCGACCAAATTTTGGTCATGGCCAACTCGACTGAATTCGACAAAATTTAGGTCGGGATTGACTCGCCTAAATACGACCAAATTTCGGTCGCGAACGACTCTGCGATTACGACCAAATTCAGGCCAGAACCAACTCGGCCAAATTTCAGTCGAGGCCAACACGACCGAATTTTGACCGGAGCCAACTCGACTGAATTCAGCCGAATTTCGATCGTGGACGACTCAGTTGAATATGGCCAAATTTTTATTGTGAATGACTCATTTGAATACGGCCAAATTTCATCCTATGCCGTCTCAACCGAATACGATCAAATTTGGGCCAGGGCCGACTCGGCCAATTCTCAATTAGGGCCAACTCGATTGAATTCGATCGAGTTTTTATCAAAGCCAACTAGGCTAAATACTGCTAAATTTTGGTTGTGGTCATCTCGGTCGAATACAGTCAATTTTTTTCCTGGTCAAGTCAGCCCAATGTAGTCAAATTTGGGTCGGGGTCAACTCGACCGAATACTTCCAAATTTTATCCACAACCAGCTGGGCCAAATTTTGATCTGGACCGACTTGACTAAATTCGACCGAATTCAGCCAAATTTTGTATAGGGTCACATCAACTCAGTCAAATACGACTAAATTTGGACTAACTTGTCTCGACCTTTAGCCTAACCTAACCAAAAATATAAAATGAAAATTTGGATTGAATATTTTAGATTATCCATTTTGAAAATCTAGATTTAGAGAATGCATATCCAATCCATAAAATATATAAAATGTAGATCAAATTGAAATCTAAATCTAATAAAATGGATTTTAAATAGATTGAATTTTTAATAAAATAGATATTAAATGGATTGATCAGAAAAAAGGTGAATTGGATCATGAAAATTGAATTTTTTGCCCACCCCTAAGTCTTGCCGAAGGCTAAGACCTAATCGAATACAAAAAATAAATTAATGTTTAGAAATATATTTAAAATTAGACATAAAGTTAGTTAAATAGTATAAGTCTATATAAAATAAAGTAAATTAGAGAATACTTTAGTATTTTGATTATTTATTATATAACTTTATATGTTTTTTATTATGATTTTCACGATTTGTTTGACATATTTAATTTGTACGATTTCACATGTGAAAAGTATAATATGTTTCTTTGATATAGGTATAAAAGTAAATAAAAAACATTGAAGGTAAATTATTGATACAACATCCTTTATATGGAAAAGGAATTCTTGAACTTGTTGAATTTATATTTAATAGTTTTGAGGAAAGAAAATTACATGTCCACGGAGAAAATGTTACAATAATCTCTATAAATTCAAAGTAGCCATATATACGAAAGCATCACCTTTGAGAAAAAAAATTATATTATATATAATCTCCACGAAGAATAACAGAGGAATATAATAAAAATGATAATAGACAAACTTCTAATTATGGGATTCATAATATGTCATATAATCTTGGAAATGCTGTTAAACAAAATTAAGAAAACAAGTTATTAGTCCACAAATAAAGTAAATGAAAAATAAAAACCAAATTTTATAATTTATTGGAGGATATTGAATAAAGAATATATTATGGTTGTGAAAATTTCAACTTATCATTTATTATTCAATTATTAAATATAAAATGTTTATTTAGTTTCAATGCAAAAATTCAATTCATACTTTATTAACAAAACATATGCACAAGGAAATGAAGTTCCTTGATCTTATTCTGAAACTTAATAAATTATTTGTGAACTAGACTTGATTAAACAAAACAAATGTTTGTATAAATGATTTGATTCTTTTTCGAGGTAATTATTTGAAATCAACATTATATATAACTTATTATATAGAACTTGTAATTTTTCTTGATATAAAGATATGCATAACAAGTTGTCCAAAGAAAGTTGTGTTATTCTTCTTTAGCTTAACAATTATATGTATAATCTAATATTGCCGAAGAAATGAGGTGACACAAATATAGGACTTTTGATGAAGATGAAAAAATGAGACATCTAGTTGATTTTACTGCCTCAAAGAATTTTGATTCGAAATATCTCACTTTTTTGTGGTAGATTCATGTAATGTTGGATTTGACCTAACAAGTGGCAATTTTAATCCATTTAGAAAAATGAGGAATTCAGGTAGTGTGTGACTAGTTGTTTTAAGTTGTTTCAACTTGTCACATTGGATGTGCGTGAAAGATCCTTACTTCATTTATTCTAGATCCTAAAGCTTTTGGAAATGTACAACCTTTGATTGATGAATTGAAAAAACTATGGGAGAACCATGTAGAAACATATGATGTGTTAATGGAAGAAACATTTATATTAAATGATCTATTTTGTGGACTATTATATGCATCTATAGGGATGGAGTACTAAACGAAATTTTGCTTGTTCTTGGTGTAATGAGGATACATAACCCTTAAGTTTATTGATACTAGTTTGAGTAAATTTTAAGATAATTTTGACTCTTATCTTGATTTAATTTTGGTAAGTTTCTGTGCAGCAGAATTAAGGCTGAGCCACAAAGAGCAAACCTCTTAGGAGAAGAAACCTCAAGATCTAAACTTGCACCTGAGATATAAAGACTCCTTTTCAAAGAAGTTATCTCAAGAGCTAAGCATAAGAGGATGAGCCTAAGCTTGAGCCATTAAAGCAAACCCACACATAGAAAGGAAACCTCTACACCTGAACCACATGTGCACTATTGAGTACAACCCTAGACAGTCTATAAAAATAGAGTTGAATCTCTGCTTTAGAGAGACATTGGGGAGAGAACTTTTAGAGAGATTTTTAGGAACACATTCTCTGTACTTCTTGAATAACTTTAGAGAGCATAAGAGAGATGGTTATTCAAAGCATTGTAATGTTTCCATCTATCATGAGGAGCTAAATCTCTCTTGTGTGGTGGTCATGATGTAACCCTTTGAAACTCTCATTAATTGGTATTATTGTATTTATTAAAGTAAGATTTTGTTTAGATGTTTGTAGATTAGTTTATACTCGTTGTTGGATGAAAAAATCACTCATCTTATTTCATCCACTTGGGATTGAGTAGGAATTGGTTCCAAGTTGTGGTCCAACTAATTCTCCTCATGCTTTTAGATGCTAGGAATATATCTAAGGCTCTAATTGGTTATAAAGTCCTAATCCTAATGCAAGTAACTCATTCATGCAGTCATAGAGGAATTATACTGAAGTTTGATGATCTTAGCCTATAGTTGGAATGGACCTAAAGTTACATTTAAGAGTACTCCCAAGATATGAATAATTGCATCTTTGTAAATAATATTGGATTGGTATAAGAGAAGGAAGGGGTGGTAAAATCTAATCTCAACACATCTTCATCGTATTGAAACCAATGCTTTTACTTAAATCTATCTCAACACATCTTTATTATCTCCATGAGTAGATAGTATCCATTAGACAGATATAGATTCAATCAAAATTTGTTTCTTCGGAGTACCAAAAGAAACAAAATATGTTGTAATATAAGAGAATTTATTCTCTTTCTTTGTCGGTTTTTAATTATCTTGGAGATTTCATAATGCTTACTCTAAAACTTTTTGTTTATAAGGTAGTAATCTTTTTCGTTTCTGTTTCATCTTCGGATTTGATTCTCTCTGAAATGTGTTTAGTCGCAACATTTGACTAGACATCTAGGGGTAAAACACTGTTTCAGTGTGGGCCGCAAGAGCAATACCAAATAGAGGCAAACTCTGAATACTTGATATGACCTTGCTACTTCGGGTCTTTTAACTGAAATGCATGAATCGTTAAAATTAGTGTCTGCTTTATAGTCCCATTGGTTAATGATACACGTAAGTACGGTGATATTGGGTTTAGATTGATTTCAGTAATAAAAAAATTAGATTTTGAATTTCTATCAAAAAATTAAAAATTAGTGTCATTATAATTACTGATCAATAAATATATCTATAAAAATCGAGGAGAAGGAAAAACTTGTATTTTTATGTTAAAAAAGTCAATTTATACCTGTTATTTCAAAAAAAAAAAGAATAAAAAATCGGGATTGTATTAACAATCGAAAAATGGTCAAAAGAAAGAAAAATCCCTATTTGACCCTATTTGGAATTGGATTTAGAATCTGAATTTTTTGAGTATTATTAAAGGATCTATGGAG
>Ga0214543_1010143_pt1 | contig 14168 bp, 6 predicted proteins | sample CNSS2metaG_FD_160094 | JGI IMG/M metagenome (GOLD analysis project Ga0214543, IMG submission 160094) | Root nodule microbial communities from cowpea collected in UCLA plant growth center, Los Angeles, California, USA - CNSS2 | ecosystem: Host-associated > Plants > Roots > Nodule | place: USA...
ACATGATCATCCAAACACAAGCAGATAGGGTGAGCTTAACAGAATAAACATATAAAACTATATATGCATATATAAAACACTTATATATATATACATATATATATATATATATATATATATATATATCTATACATATATATATATATATATATATATATATATATATATATATATATATATATATATATATATATATATAAAAGAATACTTGTAAATAATAATTATAAGCATTATTATATTAATGTATATACCAAATACAAAAGCTAAATGATAATTATAAATGGTGTGAGGGGTACTTTGTGATGTTTGATGTTAATTTGGAGTGAGGTGGCTATGTTGGAATATTTTTAGTGTCATTGTAAGGATATGAGAAATAGTTTAAGAGTATAAATGGTTTTATAAATGATAGTAAAATATTTCATTAACAAGTTATATTGTAAATAGATCTTCTATTATTCGAGTTTCATTTTATAAGAACCACTACCTCTCTATAGGATTTCTAGCGTCGAGGTCTACAATTTTACCGAATCAAATTCTTGAATTGAGTAGGTTCATCTTTTGTCATTATTTTTGTTTTTTTAAGAAATTTTTTGCATGTGGGGTGTTTGCAGTTTGCATGTGGCATATGAATCTATACTCAATTAGGATTACTAGGGTATGTTATGGTAGTTGATTAGAGTTTTCTATGTGAAGATAGAGCAACCAGTGTGAGGTATTGTCGGTGTGGAGAACTTTTTGAGTTTATAAGTGTCTATCTAGGTAAGGGGAGCTAGAATAATTTTGTGGATTGATTTCTGTTTGATGAATTCATTGCGATGATGAATTGAAATAGTTTGTAATTTTAAAGATGTATGTTAAATTGAATTGATTGTCTGATTAGATGGAAATTGTGTCTCTGGGACTAATTTGTTACAGTAGGATTGTCCAATTAGCTAATATGAGGTTTATTTTAAACTAAAACATGGTGCTTTGAACTAAGGAAGAGATAGAATTTCATAGATAGACAAATTGGATAACATGTTGTAGTTAGTGGTATGGCGTTGAGCGGTACCACAAAGTCGTTGAGCGCTATATTTAAATATGAAGTTAATGAGCTCCTAGGCATTATCCATGACGTTGGGCGCTTACCTTGACAATGAGCTCCAGTGGGCGTAGGATGTCCAATGAATGTTGTTGGACACTTTACAATAGTGTTGGGTGCTAGGAGCTTTACATTAAGTGAGAGGAGCTTTAGGGAGCCATTTGGAATAAGATTCAAAGGAGCTTCAAGGGCTTAGGGCGTTCAACACCAGGGATTTGCCCCATGCGCTACCCTTTGTATTAGATAACTTGATTATTTTAGATTGTTCTAATTATGCATGTTGATTTCTTGATAATAATGAATGATTTAACATGATATGTGTGATGCTTGGTTGTATGGATGATGAGATTGTAATGACTTTAAAGGAGGAAGTACTACATTGATTTTGATTTTATTGCGTATTAAATGATGATGCTATAAAGAAATTATCCTACTACATTGATAATTGGCATTAATATGTTTTTATTTTGTTTATTTTTATTATTATATTTTTAAATAATTAACGGTTTATTAAATAATTTTATAAAAGATAAGTTATTTTATCTTTTATTAGATAATTAAGATTTTATTTAATAAATTGGGAAAGCTAAGTATTGGATTTATATTTTACAGATAAATGAAAATATCAGATATTTAAGAAGTTATCAACATAATCAATTATCAATAGAGCTAGTACTTCAATTACAAATTCAAGTACAAATTTCAAGTCCAATCCAATTATGAAAGTCTTTAAATAGAAGGCTTTTCACAGATTAAAAAAAGTAACCCCATATTCACGGGGTTAGATGTAATGTATCTTAACTCTTGGAGTTAAATGTCTAAATCTTGAGAGTTAGTGGGTTGTGATTTCATATGTATGCTAATAAGGACTGATTTTATGTGGACATTTGATTCTTATTATACATGATTGACTAGTTAGGATGATAAGAACTTTTTTTACAATGAGATAGTTTATAAATCGTACGATCTATTATAACTATGCTAGCTTACCTTGTTTCCTATATTCGATTGTGGTTTATCTGTCTACAGTGATCACGCACGCGTGTGTGTGACTCGTACTTGTTTCCTATATTCGATTGTGGTTTCACCACTACTTGTCCCATCCATTTATCTCTACACACTTCCACTAATTCTAATTATGGTTGGATATCATAACGGGATATACTTGTTTATGCCTGAACTAAACACCAAAATAAACTAGGCTTTGATCTCATTATTGAAACTTGTTTACCGGGATCAACTGAGAAAATTGACCACTTTTAAGATATGAGTTGTCCATATAAAAAACTTTATACTACATCTAACATAAAACCTCAAGACTTAATATATGTGGATTTTGTTTTTCTTACATACAATTTAACTTTTTTATTTTTACTTAATATAAAACTTTCGACTCATACTTAACTTACTAACATGCACGTACATGTGTAGTGACTCTAATAAAAAATAAAAAACCTTATACAGCAGATAAATAAAATAATCCGTAGATTGAGAGATTTTGATTTGAAAGAAAAAAAGAGTACGGAGAAAGGGAGCAAGAGAGGAAAATGAGAACATGTGAGTCGATTATATTTTCCTTACCTCATTTTTTGTAATTCTGTTGGGCTGTAGGAGGGTTGCATTAGAATTTGTTTTTCACAGATTGATGAGTCACTGAGAATCACTAGGAGTTCGACTCAAATAAATTGGACTCTAACCTTTTTCTTTTTAATTTTATCTTTATACCAAAATTTGTAATTCTTTTTGGTTCAGTACAATTCAAATATTCAAATTCATGATGACAAGATTGATTACCAGACTTTGTCTTACCTTAGCATATGTAAACAACACTACTCATAATTTAAGATATAATTTGTATTAGTGAGTATGAATTTATATATATATATAATAAATTAACACAAGTTCAACATCTTGAACTTTTGATACGAAATTTGCTTTTTCCTTCCAACCCTTTTGCAGATTGCGTCTGAACTAAGATAACTCACTCTAATATTAAGATTGTATAAAGTTGGGTAAATGGGTATCTATTTACATGCACATTAACACTTTCTTTGGATATTGGTATTGTTAATTTTATTATAGTGAGAGTATTGTGTTTTTGTTTGGAATGTATGACCCCTGAATATTGTCCAAGGAAAGAATATGTGAGAGAATCTGTAGAATTTGTGAGTGTGAGTGTGAGTATGATTTGATGTTATTTGGCAATGAAAATGTTGATAAATAGATGCAAAAGCAATGAGTGAAAAGGAGAACTCAATTGCTCCACAATACTCACCTACATCGGAGAGTGCTCACTACATAAAGTAATAACATAATGCACATTTTTTAAGATGCTACTTTCTCTTAAGGAACCATCTAAAAGTTCTTCGCTTAAAAAAACCTAATTCCAATCAATTTTTAGGAATTAGATATATGTGTATTCTTCAAATTTGAAATTAGAAATTGTCTATTTATTAAATATATATATATTTTTATTTATATAATTAAAAAATAATGAATATAATCTTTTTAATTTGATGACAACAAATTTAACTCAATTAAATTAAAATGACTATATTTTCTTTATTTTTTAAATTTTAAAATCAAGATAGAATAAAGTTTGAAGCGTATTTTAATTTTTCTCTAAATTTAAAGACTAAAAATATATTTAACACAATTTTTAATACCTATTTGTATTTTATATTATAGAAAAAAAAAATCAAGTAACTTTTTACTATTTGAATTCCAGTTCTAACTATCCAAACTAATATCTAATTTTTATTAAAATATTATAATAACATATTTGACATTTTTCATATTTAACTGTAAGCAAAAACCATCAAATAAATCATAATTGTTGATGGTTACCAATAGTAATATTGACTGGCACGCTTACTTGAAATAATTTGTGCTCTTACCATGATAAGAGAATACTGTATCATTATTTTTTTTTATTGTTATATCTATCATTACTCTTAAGTGTCGCTTTAATTAAAAGCCAAGGAAAAATCGTTAGAAGTTATAGATACATAAATTCACATATAATATGATATGTACGGTAAAATAGCCGAAAATTAGAAAATCAATTGAAAACTATAAGTTCGAAAGATTTTAAATTAGTTTATCAAGTTGTAAGTATTTCATAAAATTATGTCTTACATTGATAAATGTAAAATGAGAATACTAATATCAGTATACTTATTATGTATAAAAAGAGAAATCCTTAGTTTTATACCTATATATAAAAGAGAATTTATGTGTTTACATTTATTTTTTAATTTTATCAGAGATGACAAAACGAGATGGATTACATAAGTCGTCATGTAAACTCACACAAGAAAACGCAAAACGAGTTAAGATTTTAGACCTATCAGTTTTCATAGGCTTAGCTTGCATTGGCCCACAGTCCGCACTGACCTGAGACTGGACGAAACAGGCCATCCCATGGCTCACATAAAAAAAAATCTTGCACTTGTGTATGTTTATTATCTTTCTTTTGAACTTCTTGCATGAACGTTCTAAATCCTTATATAAGTGACAAAGATTAATCTATGAATTTATTATAAAATTCTCAAGAATTCATCATGCATGTCAAATTATATATATGAATATGATGAGAATATTGGATTATCAATTTATCATTGATCTTCCCAAACTTTCTACTTAATTTTGTGAATATGTTAAAGTTTTCCAATGTATAAGACATTCAAAACTTTATCACAAGAAATTAAAAAAAAAAAATCAACCCATGGACTAAGACCTATGTGAAGCAGACCAAACTATTGAACCCACAATTTTAAAGCAAGGACATGCCAACCTACTAAAAATACTATTAAAAATAACTCTGAGAAAACATTACAAGAAAAACTGCAAACTACTAAAAACATACTCTTGTCAAACAATTTTTAACTAAAAAGTAAGTAAAAATTAAGTATTAATCAAGATAGCCAACCAACTAAAAGAGTTATCCTGGAGTTAAATAAAAAAAATTATCGACTACTAATGAATATTGTTATTGCCTATTTACAAATTATTATCGTTGATGAAAAAGTTCATCGATTCTAGTGACATGTTAAGTTGTTAATTATACAAATGTTAAATAATAGTCAGATGAAAGGCATGATTGTTTTACATACATAAAGAATTTCTCGATGCAGTATGCATACGTAGTTTCAATGTAAAAAATTGGTTATTTAAAACAAATGGGTATAGCACATTCAGATTAATTAAAATTAATTGTATCCAACTTTAAATCAAACAGATTTTCAATATTATTCCACTTTCTTATAACTCGTGAATTACGCATAAACAAATAAATAAATGAACTATCATAATTTTTACTAAGAAAATATATAGTATATATTATTTGGTCAAAGAAAATACGAACAGATGCAGCAGCCATCTATTTTTTTTTTTTTTGTAATGAAATTATAACATTTTGTGGATAACAACATTGAAACATTGAAGAACACTTGGTCAAAGTAAAAACGAAATATAGCAGCCATTCTAGTTTCTCCTTAAACTTGTATTCTCCCACGTGGAAACCATTTGCACATTTTCTGAAGCAGAAATCTTTTAACAATTAAAATAAGATTGAGTTGTTGGCTATGGTGATGTCATTGACTTAAGTGATAAGGTTTTGCTCACAGTTGTAACTTGTAACATGCATATGAATGTATATGTTAACTTGAACCTTCTCAGAAACAACACAAAGATGAAAAATGAGTACCCTACACAAGTTGTTTAAGAAAAAGGTTGTTTTTCCAGACATAGCTTCTACCTATATTAAAACTCTGCATTCACATTAAAATATATTTGGATCTTCTACCAACATATAGACAGAGAAAGACTCAGAATTTAGCTCACAAATTGGTCCCTTCAATCTTTCATCATCTTTCTTCTTCTATTACCTGCATCAAGTAACAGCTGGAATATACATACATATATATATATATATATTTATTTATTTATTTATTTGTTTTTCATTAATATTCTGATTCATGTTATTTTTATTTTCTACTGTAAACCCCCTATTAAGAAAAGATGTGAGAAATAGTTGGGTTGGCATGGGCACCCACTGGATTTTGGTCGGAAGCTTTTTATTTCTTTTCCAACAACTCATAACTGGAACCATGTGCTTGTAGAAGACTATGTATAAATATTTTAGTGGTGAATTAAATTAAAAGCTGGCTGTGTTGAAAAAAGCATCGATCACCTTCGGTAAATTAAATACCCCACTATCTCTGATGCATCATGTGACAATAATTGATTTTAAATTATTTGGGTAGTACATATACCTCAGAACCAAACGCACACAATAATGAATTTGTTTTTGGTCTGCTCAGTTAAATTGGTCCATGTGAAAAAATATTCCTTGGTGATAGCATATTTTAGTTTTTTTTTTCTTTTAATGTTGGATATTTTTTATCATCAAATTATAAAATAGGATTGTATAACTGGTTTATTACAAATTAAGATTATGTTAGACCGACTCGTGATGACTTCATAGATGAAATCACTATGAACGAAAACGATTTCTGTGCAAATCATGAAAAAAATAAAGTTGCTAGAAATTTTAACGATTTTTCTTTCCTAAACTAAAATTAGATAAAATTGTCATGAATTTTGACGATTTTTTTATTATCAAATCATAGAAATCGTCATTATTATAACAACTTTCACTTTTTCATATAGAAAATTGTATCATTGCTTATGATTTTTTTGTAAATATCATTCTGAATCCAACCAATTTCACTCAGTTTTATAATTTTTTGGTTAACCAACCTTGTTTCGTAATTTTTGAAAAAATCTTACTCACAATTATAAATTAACCCATATTTTAGCAATTAAATACGAATGATATGGTGTGATTTCGAGACATTTTTGTTTTGATGGATAAAAATATAAATATAATACAACTAGTGACAGATAGATTTAAGCCTAGTGACAGATGCACCGTCAAGGACTCTAAACAATGTGCTAGTATCATGAAACTCATTATTTGATTCGTTTTTATGTACTTGAACTGTTTTTGTTTATGTTTCGTAGCTTATAAATTATGTTTCGGTGGTATGGTTTGTGAAGAAGAATAAATAATAATCAGAAACTGAAATTTGAGTTTACAGTAGGAGGTCAATTGTAGCTCACTCAAACACCACAGACATATAATAATAATACAAATACTAACAGAGAAGAAGAAAAAAAATAGGTAGAAAATTGATTATTAAAGTGAAGAACTGCTGCAACCACCATTGATGACCTAAGATTCCACCCCCACCATCCATTGATGAAATAAATATTTTAAACAGGTGGTGGTCCACCATCTATTCACGTTGCAGTTACCACTTGCTAAATATATAAACTTGTTTTGAAAATTTTTTTACAAAAATATCTTATACTGTGAATAGAAATTAAAGTAAAAACAAACATAAAATAAATCTCTGCGCGTGCACATGAATAGGAGCAGTGACCTTTTTCCCAGTACTTTCCCCCTTTCTTGCTTTTCACCTCTTTTATTTCTATTGACTTTTTAATTGTGCAGAACACTCCAAAAAACAAAAAGCCAGACACCAAAAACCCACTCTCTAATATTTCTGCTTTATTTTATTCTCTTCCATTATTACAATGGCTAATTGTTTTTCTATAAATTCAGCCCCTGAATCTCTTCAAAACCTCTTCCTCTTCTCTTCTTATCCTCCTCCTAAAACCTGGTCAAAATCTATCCAACCCAACCCAATCCAATCCCTCCTTCTTCTTCTTCTTCATATTCCTTCTTATCATCATCATCTTCTTCGCTGCCTCTAGAATTCAAAAAGTTCAGCCTTTCCAACCTCTATAATTATCCCCACCACACCCACATCATCAATCACCATAAATCTTCTTCTTATTATTATTATTCCTCCCAAAACCTAATTGCACACACTGGTTTCGATCGTTGTTAACTTGTTCATACACATGCTATGCAGTTATGAATGATTGAGAGACAACACCAATGTCTTCTCCAGTAATCTGCGAGATTCTCCTCTCTGGCTTCACCATAAACTCTTCTCTCAGACGCAGGACACACCTGGTTCAATCTTTCTCGGTTGTTTTCCTCCACTGGTTCTACGTTTTCTCATGAACTAAATCAACCTCGTTCGAAAATAATAACAACAACATAGTATAGTTCCCGTTTTTTTTTTTTCTTTTTTAATCAATACATAACATTCGATCATTAAACCTAGCTAGAGATAAGATAAGATTCATCAATCAATTATCGCGCAAATAGCAGCAGCGATGGGTTCTCCCGGTGGAGCCTGTTCGTCCGGTTCGAGTTCTCTGCAAAACTCTGGGTCCGAGGGCGAGCGAGAGATGGTGGATGAGAGGAAGAGGAAGAGAATGCAATCGAACCGGGAATCGGCACGCAGATCTCGGATGAGGAAACAGCAGCACCTGGAGGGTTTGAGTGCGCAATTGGATGAGCTGAAAAAGGAGAACAGTGAGATGAACAAGAACATAGGCATGACGACGCAGGTGTTCCTGAAGGTGGAAGCTGAGAACGCGATTCTGAGGGCGCAGATGGCGGAACTCAGCAACAGATTGAACTCTCTGAACGAAATCATCGGTTTCATAAACTCCACGAACTACTTGGTGTTGGATGAAGCACAGGAGACTCAGATGTTCAATGATTGTGGCTTCATGGATGCTTGGAATGGAATACCCTTCAACCAACAACCAATCATGGCTTCCGCTGACAATGACATCTTGATGATGTATTGATACCTGAATTTTGTGAATCGTGAATCGTGAATCGTGGATCTTTCGTCGACTCATCCATTATTGTAACACCGCACTGTCGTGTTTTGATTTCTCTGATGTTAATTTCTTTTCGTTTTTCTTGTAATGTTCTATTGTTTTCTCAGTTTCTGTTCTGTTAAGCTTGTTTGTATTTCAAGAGGGGAGTTTCTTTTTCTTCTTCAGAAATTAAAAATGGAGCCTTTAATTTCCGTGTATATGTGATCTTGGAACTTCATTTCTCTCATCTTCATGACAAAATTGTTTGATTAACTGATTAAACATCGATAACAAAATAATCCAGTAGTTTATATTTTAACACGTTTTAAAAGATATACTTTACATCAATCTTGATTTATGTAAAGGAAATATAAAATAAGTTTAAAACAATATAAGTTTTTGTGTATAATATGAAAGACATTTTCAATCTAACAATAAATTAAAAACAAAACAGAGTCTAATAAAAAATATTGAAAGGTTGGCATGAATATTAAAAGTATTTAGTTATCATATTTCTAGGCATGTAAAATCTTAAAAAAAAAATTGTATTATTACAGCCTAATAAGACGGTGACACATTTGATTGATGTTTGCAAATAATTCAATTATGAGTCAAAATTTTACATTGATAAAAAATAAAAGTTAAGATGAAATATCATAAATTTATTGTTTAAATGTTTTGTATTAAAAAAGTGATGATAAAAAAAATTAAGAAAATGTATTTTGCAGCATACAAATTAAGAGATTTGGAAGAAGAAGACGAAGGGGTTGTTCATTTTGACTTTGATGTTGAAAGATTGTGTATGTTATTGAGAAATTATATGAGCATGTAAGAGAGATGAGGTTAACAAAAGTTTAATACCAATGATTATGAGTTAATGTGAAAGCTCTTTGGATTAATTGTAAAGGGAAAAGTATTAAAGTGGGTGGATGGGTGATGTTTTAACTTAGGTAAAGAGACATTTTGTTTAATATAAATGGTAGAATGATTGAAGCATTTCCCAAAATCCAAAGGGTTAATTTGTGCATAGGAATATAATATTTGCATTATTGGTTGTGCATGATGATTTCATTGTTGGACAGAATATCTGGGGAAGATATATAATTAGATAGTTCATCGTCCTCCAAAGAAATGAAAAAGTGGAATCTATGGAATATTCCTCTCTCCAAACTAAAATATATCATCATGTTTCAGACTCTCCATCCACACAAAGAACAAGAAATTTTGGTTCATGACAGTATATATAAGAGAGAATATATTATTACATAAACAAAATATTAAATGATCCTCAATTACCATATTCTATGATTTCAACCAAAATATTACATGTTATACATAAATCATCTCATAATTTCTCTTAAACAAGCATATTTATTGAATTAGGTATACTTAACTATACTTAAGTACCAAACAAAATTTTACTCTCCATTTGGATTATTCACATAATGAACTTTTTACGGCGTCTAATATGCATCGGTTCAGGTGCAAACGAGACATATGAAGATGCGGTAACACTTTTGTCATTTTTTTGAACTTTTATGCCATAGAACGGAGGCATAAACCTCTTAAAAGTTTTTATTTTTTTCGCTACTTTGATATTTTTAAACAGGTGACAAAAATTTATGCTTCGGGTCACATCTAACCGAGGCAGGTGATTGGAGGTGTCGTAAAGTTGTTCCAGCATGATGCAGTGGTCGAAGATGGTGGTGACGGCACACTAGCGGCATTTAGGCTTTGAATGGTGGTATATTGTGGTTGGTGCATATGCGTGTACAAGGATCATGATCACGTATCTTGTTGTTATTGGGTCAGAAAGTTTTTTTTTTTTAATTTATGATACCCATTAGGCCTCGGTTCCCTCCAGAACCGAGGCAGTAACCCTCGCATATGCCTCGGTTCATAACCGCGGAACCACGGCATAAACAAATCTTTTTTACCTCGTCAGTATATGTCTCAGGTGTAAAATCGAAACCAAAAGGTCAAAATAATTGCGGTGAAATCCCTCCCTTGCACTAGTGATTAATGAAAGGCATACGAAACAAGAAAAAAGAGAAAGAAAAATAAATTATATTAGAAAACGTAATAACAAAGAAAAATAGGAAAATAAAAATATAATTAATATGTTTTTATTTTTTATCTAAACAATTTTAATTTTAATTTCTTTTATTTTGTTAGTCCACTCATTTTTACTTCCCTTGGTTTTATCAAATGAAGCATTAATGACATCAAACACAGCTAATTTACAATCTTAAAAAACAATATAAAACACATATTAATTAAACATGCCAAATTTGATCGAAGACATGAACCATTTACTCTCTTTTCGTTGGAAACTTATAATAATGTATATTATGAAACATAAAATGTTTTTCTCTTTTCAAAAGTTTAGTGGTTATTGGCTAGTTTGAGTCGTGACATGTTTTTATGTGGGGGAAACCATAATTTATTTTAATCGAAAGGCCCGTAAAAGAAACGAGTCTAAGATAAAGTCTTAACAATCATGCATTATTATACCATTTTCCAAAATATAAAAGTTTGGTTGTGCATTAAAATTTAATATTCGCATTATTGTTGTGCATGCCTTCATCGTTTGGATTTTCATTGTTGGACAAAACAAATGGATAAGTTTAAAATAAGTGAGAGTTGATGAGTTGAAAACAATCTAAGCAGAAAAATTATGAATCATATGAACTCATATATATGATTTTAATTTTCTAAAACTCATATATATGTAGACCAAATTTTTTGTAGCAAAGACTTCTTTAATAAATGAATTTAAATTTAATTTAATATTGTAATATTAATTTATAAAGTGAGATTTTCATCCGTTTATAAATTATAATTTGGTATGATTTTTTACACCAAAATATATACATATTAGATGTGATATTAGATATTAGATATCAATAGTGATGCATTAATAATAAGTTTGATAGAACCTACGAACAGTAAATATTGATAAGATAGATTTCAAATGAATATAATATTATCTTAAGAAATAAATTTTAAGTTTAACTGGATTCACTTATATTAATATTACTCATAAAATATTTTTACATATGAACGTATAAAAGGAAAGAAAAGAAATAGGGATAGTATATATAAAAAATTAAAAAAGGTAAAGTACGAAAAACATCTTAAAAAAAACCCATTAAAACAATTTTTTAAAACTTATACAATCAGTTTGAATCATGATTTTGCTTGGTAGCAAAAGAGAAACCATAATTTTTAATCTTAATAAAGCCTCATAAAAAAGTCTACATTAAAGTATATCCATTTGTATGATACATCCTTCCTAGACAAGATGTCAAGTTCAATGACACACTTTTTCAAACGCAACCGACAAGTGTTTTATGTTAAGTGTAAATAAAATGTGAGATATGATTATTTTATCGACTTTGAGAAAGCTTTTAAGAAATTAATTTTATTTTTCTCTAAAATTAATATTAATAAATCATGAATTAATTATTTACAAGCACACAGCTGATTGTAGGCTTTTTTACACTTTATTTGGATTGGAAGTAAGAAGTGGTCTGCTGAAAATAGAAAAAATAAATAGGAATGGAGTAAAGAAAGCACGTTGATTGTATCTGGAAAAAATGACTACAAAAATTACAAAGTGTTTAAATTTTTCATGAATATTTAATGTGAATCTTAGAAACACTTATATTTTTCAACACTATCATCTTATTTTTATTACAATCTCAACATGAGAGGTCTTAACAAAAGATGAGTTTCATCTCGATTCAAGAAATAAAGCAGGTAAAACATTTTTTTTAAAAAAGTCTCAACTCTTTTTAGTATTAATATTTTTCGATTAAATTAGTTATGAAATTATGTTTAAGAAAAAAGGTATAAAAAAATAGTACTAGTATACTTCTAATAAATTAATTATAAAATTATGTTTAAGACAAAAAAAAAATTACAAAATTTTATAATAGGTTAAATTACTCTTTTGGTCCCTCTATTTGTCATGAAATTTCAGTTTGGTTTACAAGTTTCTCGTTGTCTTAATTTGGTACTCATTTTCTTAAAAATGACCCAATTTGGTCCTCACCGTTAACTTTGACCAGACGGTGTTAAAGTCAACGCCACGTGTCAATTTATGGTTTTTTTGAATTTCTTTTGAATTTTTTTTTAATTTTTTACACGCGTCACTTCATAGTTGTGCCACATGTCAACTTTAACATCGTCTAGTCAAAGTTAACGGTGAGGACCAAATTGAGTCATTTTTAAGAAAATGAGGACCAAATTGAAACAACAAAAAACTTGAGGACCAAACTGAAATTTCATGACAAATAGAGGGATTCAAAGAGTAATTTAACCTTTATAATAATATACCTCTATTAAATTAATTATAAATTTATATTTGAAAATAAAATTTAATTAAATTATTATTACTGTATGCTAATTTTTTATTAGTATAAAAAGTGATATTTAATAAGTTAAAATATTTTTTCAATAAATTATAATTTTTTTAGGAAAAAAAAGATTAATTTTCATTATTTTCTTATACTCAATTTTAATTATATTTTCTTCTTTTATTTTTATGTGACTTCAATTTTTAATTCTATTTTATTTTTTTATCTCTATGTGACTTTAATTTTGATTCTATTTTTTCTTTTATCTCGATGTAATATCAATTTGATTATATTTTATTCTTTTATTTTTATGTGACTTCAATTTTTGTTTTATTTTTTTCTTGTATCTCTATATGACTTCTCATCTAGTGATTATACTTCTTGTCTCTCATCGGTTTCTTCTAGTCTAGAGTTCTTATTTTGAGGATTTTGACAAATTCAATTCTTGAATCTTCTATTGTTTGTATGTACCAATTTTTTTATTCTCATTTTTGGTTAGTATATTTTTATTTCTATTTGTGTTGTTGTTGTTTTTATTTTATTTATTGAATTTGTATTAGGATTAGAAATGTGTTTCTTTTATCTGATTTTGTCTAGGGATTAAGGTTTAAGATTCCAACCGAGAAAAACAATATTTTTTTTATTGTTTTTATTAATGATTAATCTTAAAATGAACTTTACAAGTCTATTAAAAGCTTGAGACTTGAGAAAGAGAATAAGACTTGAGACTTCAAAATACTACAAGTCTATAATCGAGTTTACTTTCTTGACAACTACAATCAAGTTTTATTGTTTAACTCATTTTTTTATATACTTATTTTTAGTAGTGTTTTACATATTATAATTTTTTATTTCACATAATATATATATATATATATATATATATATATATATATATATATATATATATATATATATATATATATATATATATATATATAGATATATATATATATTATAAATATATTATTTTT
>Ga0214543_1010144_pt1 | contig 14165 bp, 11 predicted proteins | sample CNSS2metaG_FD_160094 | JGI IMG/M metagenome (GOLD analysis project Ga0214543, IMG submission 160094) | Root nodule microbial communities from cowpea collected in UCLA plant growth center, Los Angeles, California, USA - CNSS2 | ecosystem: Host-associated > Plants > Roots > Nodule | place: USA...
AGATAAATAAAATAAAATAAATAAATAGGACCAGTACATAACTGGAGGTAAATAAAATAAAATAAATAAATAGGACCAGTGCGTAACTGGAGATAAATAAAATAAAATAAATAAATAGGATCAGTGCTTAACTAGAGATAAATAAAATAAAATAAATAAATAGGACCGGTGCATAATTGGAGGTAAATAAAATAAAATAAATAAATAGGACCAGTGCGTAACTGGAGATAAATAAAATAAAATAAATAAATAAATAGGATCAGTGCGTAACCAAAGATTAAATAAAATAAATAAACAAGATCAATACATATTTGGAGATTAAATAAAATAAATAAATAAATAGGATCAGTGTATAATTGGAGATGAAATAAAATAAATATAAGAGGATAATAAATGAAAATAAGTTAAATGAAAGTAAATAGAATAATATATGAGTCAAAATAAATAAAAGATTAATATAAAACCCATGAGCTTATCAAGATTAATATATAAAAGCTTAACCTCACTTCCCCTTACCTTATTGATTGAAGAGCACACTAATAATATTTGAAGAGGACTAAGATCTCTTTGAATCTTTGCTCTAAACTTTCTCTTTCTCTTCTTTCTCTTTCTCTTTCTCTCTATTCTTTCTTTCTTTCTCTCTCACCTTTTCTTTCTTTCTTTCTTTCTTTCCTTCCCTCCTTCTCACTTTTTCTCCTTTTCTTTCTCTCTCCCGTAACTTCTCATCTCATACGTATAAGCCTATACATGCTTATCTTTCTCAAGTCATCATTACCTACATTAATTAATGTTTATCTCTTAGGTCTTTTTCTTTTTTTTTCTTCTTCTTATCTTTTCTCATCTTATCTTCTTTTTTTTTTCTTCTTATCTTTTCTTCTTATCTTCTTATCTCTTCTTTTTTTTTCTATATTTTTTTTTACACACCTATTTAATAAAATTTAAGTTAATATTTTTTTACGTAATATTTTTTTTAATATATATATATACATATTTATTAATTTTGTTTTCTTCTTATTGTTATTCTTAATAATTAAAAACATGATAAAATATATTTTTTTACTGTTTAAACTACATCATAATAAAATATGAAACATTAGTAAAAATAGAAGATTTTCTAATTATTTGATTTAAAATAAATAATACAATTTATTAAAAAAAATAGGGATGTTACAACACACACATGTCACAATTCTGGTATGGCGTTTGGGGGCAAACTGGGTGCCACCAAGCAGTCTTGTAATTCCGGAAACCTCGAACCTTTCCATGCACCTACGAACCTTAGAACACCTAAAGTATTCTAGTTTTAATCGAAATTACTACCCAATGGCTGCACTCATGTGTTTATATTCAAGGTTCATTCCAAAAATCCCAATATACGTATTTTCATCAACCTTTACCACTTAACATAATGCGAATTGGATACTCCCAAATAATCAACCCTGAAAGTCTTATTCATACAATTTCCACCCACTGTATCCTTTAATTACATCTAATTAAACAGGTTCAACTCCCCTAACCTGGTTTCCTTGCTTCAAACGAAATGCTATAGCTCCCCCTTTTGATGACCAATGGTCTCCTAAGCACCACTTCAACTCCACTCTTCTAATTCACTCGGTAATCATTGTTTTACCTTAAATTTGTGTACCTCACAGAGCTCTAAAAAAAAACAGCCTCAAAACCCCTTTATTCTCTCACAATTTGTCTTTTAAAGGTGTCTTATTTAGCAATGATGAAGTGAAAACGAAAATGCATTATGGCTGAAGTTAATTGCCATTCAAAGTCACTTATGGGTTGTTTTTCCAGCCTCCCTTAGCTTCCCATTCAGCTAGGGTTTTCTCTACCCTTTCATATTCATTCCCAACGTAAACTTTGGCAAAAAGAAAGCTTAGTTTGGTCCTACCAAGGTTCAAACCCATAACCATGCCAATGCTAACTCAATGCATAACCATTCAACCAATTCATGTTTCGTGATGATTAATATAATTCTACGATTATATTATCACTCAACATGATCAAGCAAATTATCAAAAATAATAGGGTTAATTATGTTTTTCATCCCTCAAGTATTGTGCGATTTTGTTTTTAGTCCCCCAACTAACGTTTGCTCCAATTTGGTCCCACATGTTTTGAAACAAGTGGAAATGGTCATCATTTTTGGAGGCTGTTAGTTGTGTTTGACACCTGGCAAACAGACTGCCACGTGTGGATCCCGTTTTAAGTTGTGTCTTAAGTTACACTGAACACGTGATTTTATCCTTAAGAATGACTTAAAAGAGGGGCTTCGGTAAATTTTGAAACCCTAACATTAAAATTTGAGAATTGGGGGATCGTGGTGGTGAGGAAATGTTGCATAACGTGTTGGTGCGAGCAAAGTTTGGCAACAACATTAACGTTTTTACTGCATTCTTCACTGATGAAGAGTGGTAGCAAAGGCTTTCCATGTACGTAGAGGAATATTGGTTCCAAAATGTCGCAAAGCTTTGCCTCATGTTATGAAATGTCATCCAAAGTTTGTGGCTATGGGAAAAGATTGTTACTCATAAAGGCAACTACTGTGAAAAATAAAGGCAAATTATTTGGGAGATGTCGAAATTAGGCTATAAGTTGAAAATTTTGTGACTTTTACTGGATGTTGATTTTGTTTGCGTGATAATGGTTTCATATTTTTTATTGTAGACCAGTTCACATTGTAATTACTTTGAATAGGTTGATGATGAGGAATCAGATTTTCGAGGGAATAATACAATAACACAATTTTCAATACAATAATCCAATTCTAGTGCTTTAATAAAAAAAAGTGGTCCACTATAACTATGCCCAATATTCCAAAACACCGGTCCACTATCACTATGCACAATATTCCAAAAAAGTGGACCACCATACAAAAGAGAACAAAAAAGCTTGATTCCTTCAAATTCACGTGGGTTGTGCGGAAGTTCTAGTACTTGCTTGAGACCTTAAGACTTGTTCTACCATGCTTCTTGTCCTTCTTGTTGGTGCTCTTTCTCCTTGGTTCATGTTTGCTGCAACCCGAGGTGTGGATCTGGTTCTACTGGTGGAGCTTTGGTTTCATGTTCTTGTAGCGTTGCTAGCTGCACTACTAGTTGCAGTTCTTTGCATCTGTCCCAACCAATTGGGTATGAATTAAAGAATCAAAATTTTGTATTTAGGAAGGAAAGAAATTGCAAATATTATAGATGTGCATTTACCTTTCTATTTCTGATTGTTTACACCTGCTACACTTGATGATGGTATTCTTCTTTGAAAGTTTGGAATGATTGACATGTTCATCAACTTCCCTTCTTCTTAGCTTTTTGGGTCTCCCAGGTGAAGTTTTGTAAATGGGTGGCAGTAGTTCAGGTTGATTACTTTTTGGCCAAAGTTTTTGTCCATTGATTGGAGTAATTTGAGGGCCATAGCAAGCCTGATAGACATATCTTTTGTAATATGCATGAGCATAGTCCTCAGGATTTTCTACCTTGTAGTTAATTGCTGCCACAGCATGCCTACACGGTATACCTACTAAATTCCAAAAATAACAACTACAACTACGGTTACTTAAATCAACAACAATTTTTTTCATGGTGAACTCCTGCATCACTTCAAACTTAGAATCCCCTGCCCATACAGGAAGCCAATTCCCTTTTTTTTTTTCTATTTCCCTATCTAGCCTTTTCTGTGGTTTAGGCATTACAGTGCCTGAATATGCATTCAATTTCTCTCTAAGGGTTGCAAATCTACTCATTATATATGATCTAATCCATTCAATCATACTAATGATAGGTTTATCCCTAGCCAGTAAAATAGTACTATTAAATGACTTTGACAGATTATTCATCAACACATCACACCAAAGTTGTTTACACCAAACCTAGAGGTGTGACTGAATGCATGTTTACACCAAGACTACCTAGGAATGGCAACTAACCAAAGCTTCAGGATTTATGTTTCTCAACTCACCCATCTTTTTTTCCCATCCTGCATAGAAAGTTGCCTTTGCTACCCCCATCATTAAGTGTCTGATCACTACACCACCACCAAATTTCTTCTTGAAATTACTATATAAGTGTCACAAACAGAAACGATGCTCCATTCCATTCAAGATTTCATCAAAGACAGTCATTAGTCCCTGCAAAAATGTAGTTTTGTATAAGAATTTAATGTCAATTAAATGAAACTTTTTTACATTCCAGTTATAGTATTTACTTTACCTTTTGTTGATCAGAAATGAAAACCCATCTATGATTTCCAATATCCCCAATATCTTCTAATAGCAATGTCAAAAACCACCTCCAGGTCTCTTTGCATTCGTTTTCTTCAACTACAAAAGCTAGCGAATAGTATTGGTCATTGGGGTCCCTACCCATTGCAACCAACAATTGACCACCATATGTTGTCTTCAAGTGGCAACCATCCACTCCTATAAAGGGCCTGCATCCAGCCAAAAACCCTTGCTTACATCCATCTAAACACATGTAAAAACAGCCAAACCTAGGTGGCAGACTTGGTTGGGGTTGATTTATCTTAATCTTGAAAGTTCCAGCATTCACTCTCAGTAATTCAACCACATAGTCATATAAACGACCATATTGTCGTTGTCCATCCCCCACCAAACAGTCCATTGCAATATGTTTTGCTTTCCCAACCCTCCATGGTGTTATGCCTATATGTCTTCTTCACTTCGTCAATTATTTGAGCCACTGTCATAATACCAACATTCATAAATTTGTATATAAGAACCTGAGCAATCCAGTCCTTATTAGCATTTTTGTTCCCAAAAACCCTTCCACATTTATGACGCCCAACAAGTGTCTTAACCCTAAAGGTTTGCCTCCTTCCAACCCTACTGACCATGATTAAAAACCACATTTTTTCTTACAAATAACCCTCACTCTCTTCTGATCATTTTTAACAAATTTGACTTCTTTTCCATTTAGAACACTATGCTCTATTAAAGCTTGTTTAAAATCCTTCAAAGATCCAAACTCAATTCCCAATTTAAATTTGAATTCCTTATTCATATCTTTAGGTCTGAACTTACAAAATTTGGGACCAACTGTAACAGCACCCTTATCACTATCAACATCAGAATCTAAGTCATCAATATGGTAGTCCTCATTAATGTCACGCACTCCAACTTCTTCATTTGTCACAAATGTCCCTTCACCAATATCTTTTTTCCTCTTCACTTTGCTTGAATTTCGTTTGAATGATTTCCACCTATCCAAAACAGGGCCAATCTTCCTAACAGGTGGATCAATGTCCATCCCAAATCCATCATCATCATTTGCCACCCTCTCTTCTTCACTGTCATCTAATTTATCTCCAACTAAACCTTCTTCATCTTCACAATTAACATCTTTAACCACTACTTCCTCTTCTCATACCACATTGTCTTCAGCCACTACTTCCTCTTCTCGGACCACATTCTCTCCAGCCACTACTTCCTCTTCTACAACCACATTATCTTCAGCCACTACTTCCTCTTCTCCTACCACATTCTCTTCAGCCATTACTTCCTCTTCTAGAACCACACTCTCTTCAACCACTACTTCCTCTTCTCGTACCAAATTCTCTTCAACCACTACCTCCTCTACTTCACCATCACAAATAAAGTGAATGACTTCAGGCTGACTAGGTACATGCTGAACATATATATCAACCTCTTCGTTAGTCTCCTCTGCAAAGTTAGCTAATGTCATTGCTTCCTTGTAATCATTCAGCATTCGTAGATTGTTTAATAGCTTTTCTTTTGAACCCTTCCATCATAGTTTAATATCACCCCCATATTTAAACTCTTTGACGATGCCCAATGCCTCAAAATAGGACCAAAAATCTGGGTCGATCCTTTTAACTACATGAATCTAGATGTATTTAAGTCCCTTATTCCTTTCGAACCTACCCATATGATGAAAAGCAACTGCAAATCCCATTTCCAACCCTACATTTTCAATCAACACAAAAACTAAAGAAATCGAACCATACATGAACCAAAAAAAGCAACCAAACAATCAAAATAAACATGAGGAACGAACTAACCTTAGGTCTCGATTGTACTCTTTAATGCTTTCGTAATGTAGTCTGTAATGCCCCTTCCGTGAAGCTCGCGATTATAGTTTGTAATGTTTTCGTTCTCACAAATGTAATCTCCCACTCACCAAATGACCTTTTTAATTCGAACAAAACCCCCCTTCTTTTTGATTCGGACAAAACCCTTCATTCAGACACTTAAAAATCAGCTTTAACTAACACGTGCACAAAATATAAAACTTACACTGCTTAAAATGGGATCCAAACGTGGTAGTCTTTTTGCCATGTGTCAAACACAACTAACGGCGTCCAAAAATGAGGACCATTTCCACTAGTTTCAAAACATGAGGGACCAAATTTGAGCAAATGTTAGTTGGGGGACTAAAAACAAAATCGCACAATACTTGAGGGACGAAAAACATAATTAACCCAAAATAATAATAAATTAAATAACACATAAATGACATACATAGGACTTAAACCCAAGTCCTCTCACATAATTAAGCACTCTCAACCATTTGAGCTAATACTTTTCCACGTCATCCAAGTCAGAATTAAATGTCATAAAAGCTCCCACTACTCGCATTTGTTAATTAATTATTTATTTAATTAATTAATTTTTCACGAGTCTTACACTAAGACCCGAACCATCTAGTCTAATCGTTAGACCTTGAACAATAGGGATACATTCACCATGGTGAAACCCTTTCAAAAAATGCATGATTTCCATGCACTGAGCTATCATCACCTCAGCCAACGAGGCCTACAAACCTTAGCAACTTTACATCGTAAGGACTTGGGAAAACGCCCTTATGACCGTTGATGTGGTGAGCCTTCATGTTTACATACCACAATGAGTTCGAGCCTAAAGCAGTGGTGGACACATGATCCACTTGGGTCAGGAGACTCTTGTCAAGACTCTTGTCATTGCCAATAAAGCAGAAAGGAGGGGTATAATCGAAAGCAAAGATGAATTTCTTACTTAAATCTTGAGGACAACACTTTAATTTGAATATTTTTTTAAATTCTTAAAGAATGAGATATATATACTTCAAAAATGAGTCATGGCAGGAGTTGTACAAAGATACCCAACCAACCTCAAATCTATGCTTCAACTAATAAAAGAACATAAAATTTGCTCACAAAAAAAATTTGAAACACCCTTAAAAAGGCTCAATTATTTGGATATAAATGACTCATAGCCACGTTCACAATTGACAACATACTACACTCAAAAAGAGACGAAGAAAATGATACATAGAATTCTCTAAAACAACACTCTTAAACAAAAACAAAGTCATCCTTGTCAACCTTTGGTTTCATATACACCATATCATCAGCACTACAAGGCTTCACCACTATACTATGAACTAGATCATTCGAACACACATTGTAACTAGACATGATATCGTCCATGGACTCTTGAGTACTAAAGACAAAAGAATAATAAGCTACTTCCCCAAGTACCCAGTGATACTTAAGGTCAAGAATAGGGGCAAATTTGTATTTTCTTTTCTGCCTAGCAACTACTCGTGGAGTCTTAAGATCCAGAAGCCCATGTTCCTTAAAAGATCTTATTCACTCATCGTAGTTGCCGGTGCAGTAGAAACTACCGTTGGAACTACCGTAAGGGTGTAGGAAGAAATCTCTTCCCTCTCAAAAACCAATGAGCCAATACGACTCGAAGAGCCACACTCACCCACAATAGAATTCTTCTTTCTACCAAAGGAACCCTTTCTACTAGAGGAATCGTTTCTACAAACGAATTTGAAATAGAAGAAGACATTATTATAGACATACCTGAGATGTGATGAAAGGAACAACAAATGAGACAAACTGACCTTGAGAAAAAAGCCTTAATTGTTTGGGAATTTGAAAGTGTTGTTTAAGGTCAAGAATAAGGGCAAATTTGTATTTTCTTTTCTACTTAGCAACTATCGTGGAGTCTTAGGATCCAGAAGCCCATGTTCCTTAAAAGAGTTGGTTCACTCACCATAGTTGCCGGTATAGGAAGAATCTCTTCCCTCTTAAAAATCAACGAGCCAATACGACTTGAAGAGCCACACTCACCCACAATAGAAATCTTTGTTCTACTAGAGGAACCCTTTCTACTAGAGGAATCGTTTCTACAGACGAATTTGAAATAGAAGAAGACGTTACAGACATACCTAAGATGTGATGAAAGGAACAACGAATGAGACAAACTGACCTTGAGAAAAAAGCCTTAATTGTTTAGGAATTTGAAAGTGTTGTTTAAGGTTAAGAATAGGGGCAAATTTGTATTTTCTTTTTTGCCTAACTACTACTCTTGGAGTCTTAGGACACAGAAGCCCATGTTCCTTAAAAGAGTTGGTTCACTCACTATAGTTGCCAGTGCAGTAGAAACTACCGTCAGAACTAACGTAAGGGTATAGGAAGAAATCTCTTCCCTCTCAAAAACCAACGAGCCAATACGACTCGAAGAGCCACACTCACCCACAATAGAAATCATCTTTCTACAAGAGGAACCCTTTCTACCTGAGGAATCGTTTCTACATATGAATTTGAAATAGAAAAAGACATTACAAACATACCTAAGATGTGATGAAAGGAACAACCATTGAGACAAACCGACGTTGAGAAAAAAACCTTAATTGTTTGGGAATTTGAAAGTGTTGCTTGACGTTTCCAAAAGATTAAGGTAGTAGAAATGAAACGACGTTTGAAACAGAAGGAAAGATTAAAAGCCCCGAGCGCCAAAACGTCATTTCACTGTGACGTGTCAATTGCAAGTGAACAATGACATGGTAGAAAACAACATGAATCCTCATTGATACTTCTATTGAGACCTTTAACAGGCATTAAGTTGTCGAACACTTGGCTAGACTCACTTGAAATAAACTCACTCAGTTTTTCGACTTAAGCTCGATTAACTGAGAACCCTAAGAACTTGACTACTTTAATCATACTTCAAACTCGTTTATTCATCTCACCAAGTTCCGAGCTTGGAGGGCTTGTGTACCTTTCCTCCTCAATCTATAATAAATAAATAAAACAAATCAAAATATTTTCACAAATATTCTATTTAGCGTATACAATATTCTCATAATAAACACGACTATTGCCCATTGCCAAATATTATCCCACAATAAATATTATAACGGGTAAATATTTTGTCAATCTCATGAAATATGATAATTGACATACAATATCAAAAGGAAAATGATATTTTAACCCATTTTTTTTGACTCACTTTTAACCTCACCATTAGATCATCTATTTTAATTTTTTGTAGTGATGTGATGTGATAATCTAAAGGTGATGAGATTGGTGGGTTAAAAATGGGTAAAAAAAAATGGGTTAAAGTATCATTATCCATATCAAAATAATAAATTATAGAGCATAATTTGCCGATCAATTACATTCATCGGTCAATTACCATTTCGATCCACCCCTACCTATAAATAGGACACATTTTTCACATAGAGTACTCGCTCTTTCAAATATACTCTTTTCTCACTTTATTTTCTTATACTTTTACTGACTTGCTTACTGAACGATCCCCTCTGGTCCTGCTTTGCTTATCAACAACCTGACATCATCTCAGAGGATCCCCACTCATTTTCGGTAAGAACATGGACCATCTTATAGACCTCCATGCTATTCTGCAAACATCTTTAATCAATATTTGAAGAAACCTCAGCAGCAACAATCTGCCTCATTAGTCACTGCACTTGTCAACAATGAACCACTTTTCTCGTATTATGAAGAACCTTTGCAAAACTTTCAACAACTTGCCGCACCTATTGCTGCACCTGTTAAAAGTCGATTATCTACACATGAATTAAATATACGTCAGATGATGATAGCTGAGCAGAATAAGGAATTATCTATGGGAGAATTACGTAAATTGATGATGACTGAGCAGAATAATGAATTATCTATTTTTCTTTTCGGTACTGATACAGATTCTCTTTCAACTTTTAAAGACTAAATTCACAAGTCTTACTTCACAAAGAGTTTATATGGCGTAAGTATAAGTGTCCAAGTCTTAGTGCGTAGTTGTCAAAGGCTCATAGTTTGTCATGGCATGCACAAAGTCAGTTTATGGGTTTATGTTTAAAGTTCCATCCCCTAATAATGATGTTTTTCTCATCCCAGATCACGAGATGTGAAAGAAGAGAAAAAATAACAAGTGTGATTGGTGGTGACGTAATAACTTAATGTAAGAGAAAAGAGATATCATCAAACTATAGTTACTCGTAGAAGGTTTCTTGAGCCCGTGTTCCTTTGAAGTGAATTACTGTTCATGAGTAATTGAAACCGCTGATTTAAAGAATATATCACGTTCTTTTGCATGGAATGCAAAGCTGGACAAAACACTGATTTGTGGGATTTCTCTCATTATAGCATCCCGTTTGCTACATGAGATTTGAGAGTGATTCTTACCACTTTACTAAAATACCCCTGTTATTTTATCAGTATTGCACCATCATACACGGCCAAAAACAACTTGCCTCTACACTGTAAATATGTTGACGCTGAAGACACCAACAGCCACCACCAGCAACATCCAACAAAGGCAGAGGCGGAGACATCCTTTAACTCTGTTGTAGTGAAATGCTTTAATGCCCAACACAACAACTTCCTAGTACAAAAAATGCAATAAAAAATTTGGAATAGGTTTCATAAAAGAGGAAATCGGGTAAAAAAAGCATGCATGAAAAAGGGAACCAGTTCCAAATGAAAAGAGAATAAGTTCCAAAATCAAAGTAACTGGTTCCATTCATGTCTTCAATTTTTTTTTACAATTAATAAATATTATGAATAGGTTTATTCATCATCAAACAAATTTTAAAATTAATTACAACTTATCTAAATATCATTTTATATTACTTTTAACCCAAGGACAATTTGGTAATCTTATATTTTTTCAATTAAATTTTATTTTTTATTAGTCATATCAAATCCTTCTAAACTTTCACCATATTCACCTTCAAATCAATTTCACTATCACTTCCAAATTCCTTAAAAGAACAACATAAACTTCATTTTCAAATTCACCCAAATCAATTCTCTCTCCCTCAAATCATTATTTTCAAAAGCACACACCGTCATCGGTCATTTATCAAGTTTTGGTTGAGCAAAATATATTAGTTATACAAAACGAAAATGTTCCGTATACTTTAATATGTATCGTTCTAATTTTAATGTATATCACTATGCTTCAACTATGTGGTTGGCTTATTATAATCTGAGCTTCTCCAATTGTCAACCCACAAAACATTAAAGTACAATCAGACATTGATACAATAGGAGACAAGAATATGACCATATTTAATAATGACAAGACACAACTCAACTACGAGACAAAACAGAAAAGTATTCTAAAATTAAAAGATTGCTGATTTGTGCAATTCAAGTAGGACTTTTTCATGTTCTTTTCACATTCCTATGCACGATCTTCAAACAAGTAAAATTCAAGAGTAAACATACAAGCCAAATCTCTATATATATTTGATGATGCAACTAAGTTTATGCTGCTTTAGCTTGAAAAGGTTTCACTGGTTATGAGAGCTGGTTACATGAGGTTTACAAGTTAAAAGCGTAAAATGTTATAGCTACAATGTTTCAGGGATAAAAATCTAATTAGGACAGAAAAGGGAAAAGAAACTAACAATCATCAATATGAAATCCTTCTGAAAATGATTTGCGCACCACACTGAGGCTGCAAAGTGATAAAAAGTACAGGAGCATGCACATAGTTTGGAGATAGCACAAAACTGTAACTTTGAATGATCAAAGAAAGGGCAATCTTTGCCTCAACTATTGCCAAATTTTGCCCAACACAGGTTCGAGGGCCTAATCCAAAAGGAATGAATGCAGCTAAATGTTTCCGAGGCTCGCTAAATCTTGTTGGATTGAAGTTATGGCAATCTTCACCCCAGATTTCTCTGTCATGATGAACAGCAGTCAATGCTAAGTAGAGTTGAGTCTTAGCAGGAACATTAATGCTTCCAAGCATCACATCTTTAGATGCTTGCCTCATTAGCATCACTGCTGGAGGATAGAGCCGAAGTGTTTCGTTAATTATCATGCTAACCTGTTCGGAAATGTCAACCAACAATAATCAATGAAAATATACCAGAATTTTGCACTCACTCAAGGATATTATTTACTCTATGATCTAAATTGTCTGGTTCATTCTGTCTCCCACAATATACTACACTATTTTACAGGTCTTAACCATATTCCTAATTCATTGTGGTTGGAAATCCCATATATTAGAGATAAGACAAATTTAAGTGGTGCAAATTTCACCTGACAAACTGATTTTGTAAAGTTGAATTAAACTTAAAGTCCATTTTTTAAGATGGTATCAGAGTCATTGGAAGTCTAATCTAGAGAAATTTATTGTTGGTTAGATCTACCGTGTCTCTCACAATATAAGTGGTGAAATTTTGACTTTACAAATCGATTCTGTAAGGTTGAGTTAGACTTAAAATCTTCTTATTAAGAAAGTTAAATCATAAACTTCCCTTTTATATATGTTTGTTTTTGTTTTTATCTCCATGACCAAACTTTTCTGCATCTCTGGTTCAATTTATAATGCTGACATAGCATCTATATTATTGAATCTTAATAATAGTTCAGTTGACTAACAAGCAAAGATCTATCTATGATCTAACCAGTATTTAACAGGGTAAATGTATTGTAATATTCATTCCAACAATAACATATGCATTGTACTGATCCTCTTGGAAGGCAAGTGAAACAAAAGATGAACTTACAATCTTAAGGTCGCTTAAGTTGTCCGCAACAGGAAGTTGATTGTGTCCAATGACACGAAGAACTTCTTCACGTGCCTTACTTTGCCATTCCTGGTGTTTTGCTAATAGAAGAAGCGTCCAAGTTAACAAGTTAGCTGTAGTTTCCTTTCCAGCAAAGTAGATGGTTTTACATTCATCTATAATTTCTTCCACCCCTAACTTTTCTTCTCCACCAACCTCATTCTTGTAGGAACACATCAAAGAACTTAGTACATTTCTTGCATTTTCTCCCCTGTTGCTCTTGTTCTCAATAAGCTTCAGAATTGATTCACGTGTTTCTTTTTCTAGTCTCCACCTCTCCCTGTTCTTCCTAGTTGGCAAATACCTATTGTTTTTTTATCAAACACTAAAATTCAATGATGACGTCTCAAGAGGGAAAAATACCTGGTATAACATGAACTTCATTTGGAAAAAATTTATATGCAATTTATTTCTCATCTTAAATTCAGTTAAAGCAAGTTTTTAAATAGAACAACCTACAAGCTGGAAACTAATGGTTTAAATCTTTAGCACTTACTATTTGAGAAACGACCTGCTATTTCTCTACAGGTACAATACAACACATTAAGTTGTGATGGTTATTTTCTTATAAGCAAGGCTTGTGCTAAGGAAATATAGGTCTGGTAGCAAGATTGAACTTTGATATAGTAAATTTCTTGCACCCACCTACTTGCTTTCTATTTAGTGGCCTCATACATACTCCATCACTGTAAAATAACTTCTCTATTAACTTCTCTATTGTAATTTAAGTAACTATCAGGATCAGGATGTGAGGATGTAACTTGAAACAATAATACAGTATTTTAGGATATATAGAATAAGTTGTCATGAATAATATTTTTAGCTTAAAAGTCATACCAACTCTGATTTCTGATCTACATCTACATCTATATCTGTATCTATAAAAGTTAAGAGTTGGAAAAGTAACCTGAATCCAGGGATATAGACACTTCTAACTGCCTGTGAAAAAAGGTACATTTGTTGTTCCTGTAAGTTGAAAATATGCATGCCTTCTTCATAACTGCTGCCAAAAGCAGTCCTTGATATAACATCAGCGGAAAGATCATGAAGCTCTTTGTGTACTTCTATCTCAAATTCATCTTTTCCTCTTCTTTGGTCTTCCCATTTCTCCATCATCTTTGTCACACTAGCCACAATATCTGGCACCCATCCCTGCAACAGATTCATGATTCACTCTTTAATTAGTATTCTATGTTTTCATGATTTATCTCTTCAAACTACTTATTCCCTCCGCTGATAACTGTTTTCTCCTCTAATTCTAATTACCAAAACCAAAGTATAGTAATATATATATATATATATATA
>Ga0214543_1010145_pt1 | contig 14165 bp, 11 predicted proteins | sample CNSS2metaG_FD_160094 | JGI IMG/M metagenome (GOLD analysis project Ga0214543, IMG submission 160094) | Root nodule microbial communities from cowpea collected in UCLA plant growth center, Los Angeles, California, USA - CNSS2 | ecosystem: Host-associated > Plants > Roots > Nodule | place: USA...
GTTTTTGTATCTCATGTTCAATAAACCCAATTATAGGAAATCCCAATTAAATCAATCTTTAAGCACAAAAATTCAATTAAATACCTAGAATTAAACATTAAATGAGGGCAAAAATACGCACTCATCAATGTTGGAAGGAATGTCATTCGTTGAGTTCATTGCTTGAATGTATTATTTGATAAGTTGACGGGTTTATGTTATGGAACTTTATTTTTCAAGCATGATGTGTTAGTGTGTATTTGTTGCGGAACTATTGTTATGCATGATGTGGTGGTGTGTTGTTAGGAATCAGTAATTCTCATGTGTTGTATGTTGGAAGGGTTTGCCTTGCTTGAAGAGCTTTTGGTGGAATTAAATGTTGTGTGAGTTTTTCCGTACCTAGGAACCTAATGAAGACTCTTTCGCCTGTGTGAAGTAGTGGAAATGGGTCATCTTCGCCTGTGTAAAGTAGTGGTAGAGGATTGGTTCGAGTGTTGTACCCTCTCGCCTATGTGAAGCAATGGGGAGGGGAAAGATGTTTCACCTTATTTCAGCTCGTTGCGAGTATAGTGCTCGATGTGCGATGCATCAACGTTTTTACTCATAATTCCTTGAGGAATAAGGGAGACAGTCTGGCTGCGATAGTGGGACACATAGAACCACCTGTTCTAGGAAACTAGATGTTGTTGTGGGGTGAGAGGCCGCGAAAAACCAAAGCTGGATTATGATTACTATGTTTAAGAGTTTGAGATGAATGTGATAGTTTGTTGGTTTGATATGGTTGTTTGGATGTTGGGGGTTGTGTGTTCAAACTAAAGTTTGATTATGATCTTAAATGCTTAAGTGTTACTTGAATGAGATGTTGAGTATTATTTGTCGTGTTTTATATATCATTGTTTATGGTTAGCTTACCCCTATTTGTTTGTTTGTGTGTTTGTTGTGTGTCTGATGATCGTATAACGTGTGTGTTATACGGAAGCAGATAATAATGCAGATGCTTTTGGCATGGAGTAGATCGACGAGAGTCTGGGGTGAACTCGGGAGTTTTTATAATTATTTGGTTGTTTTAAATCAGATACTAAAGTATATGTAATTTTCTTTTGTTCGCAATTGTTATTTGAATTTATTTGACAACTTGAGTTTTTGGAATACACAATTTATATTAAAATATAAGTTTTTTATTAGTACATTTTCAATGATAATCCTTTTCCGCTAAACACAAAAATTTTCTAACGTTCTGTGACATCCCAAAATTTGGGGTGTTATAATTGTTGGGGACATGGCAACTTTAGGTGATTAGTTTGTGTATTGAGTTGTGTTTGATTGGTTTTGATTTTTGTTATTTTTCTTTTATCTTTTCATTTCCTTAGAATAAGAACTCTAGGTTCAAAGTATGCACAATTTGTTGGTGCATTTCCTTTAGTACTTTTGTTGTTGATTAGGGAACAATTTTGGTTTGTGTTTTGGTTCCCCCTACACATTGAGGACAATGTGTAATTCAAGTGTGGGGGTTGGATTTTAGTTTTTATTTTCGTAGTTTTAGTTTCCTTTAACCCCTTATGAGTGTAGGTAAATGGTTTGACATGATAAGGATGTCAAGTGAACTTGATCTTTTCCCAAATTATCATCCACCATATGTCCAGAAGACCATTGGTCGGTAGGAAGTCAGAAAGATCAGCTTCAATATTGTTTTGGAATGAAACAGTGCACCAGTGGAGGAGCTTAGGATCAATTGGCAAAGAGGGAGTGTTTTCCATTGACTAGTACAAACAAGGAGAATAATTCAAAAGTTTGCATTTCTTTTCCTTTAGTTGTAAATTCTCTATGTTTTGCTTCTTGTGTGTCTGTGTGTATGTTGTTGAGGACTCGCTTTTTGGGTTGCTTATTGGATCTGCATGTTTGACTCCAATTTTGGGTTGTCCTGTCAATTTTAAAAGTCCCTAGGTTGCATTGCATGTTGTTGTTTTGCATTTGTGCATGTTGTATGATGCTAATTCTAGCAAGTTTGCCATGCTTTGTTTTCAACCTGGTTTGAGTGGATGAAATTTAGTGAGTGTGTGCATGAAGCTACATTTCAATTGAGTGGTTTGAGAAAAATGAGAGGTGGCAAGGCAGTATTGACATGAGCACCCAAGTGAGGTTTTGAGCCTTAATCCTTGAAATATGAGTGTTTCGTTGCTTGAGAGTGGTACTTAGGATTTTCTTTGATTCTCTTTGGTAAACTTGACCATTGTGCACATTCCAAGTATAATCTAAGCCAAGTTTGCTCTAGCCATTTAGCCAAAAGTTGACTCACCCCTTCATTTGACCATTGCACCTTTGTTTTGTGCCGAATTGACCTTTCTTGATTAAATTACCCATGTTACAAGCCATGAGACTGAAAAACCATGAGTAACCTTAGGCTTGTGAGCATGTGAGGGGCAATGTGCATTGTAAAATCTAAGTGTGGGGGTGAGAAAATTGTTTTGAAAAAGAGAAGAATGAAAACAAAGTGGTTAAGTGAAAATGAGGTTGAAACATGTTGTCTTGGTTGAGAAAAGTTTAATGATGAAAAAGGAAGGGCCTATGCTAAACCAACAACAAAAAGGTGAAGGAAAAAGGGTGAATTAAGGGTGAATTGAGGTTGAAACCATGAGGAAAAGAATGAGGGAAGATTGGTTCTATGAGTTTTGTTACAAGTTGATACATCACATTGCCTTGCTCATGACCACAAGCCCTAGCCTTGAACTCCTTTTTGGATCCTACCCTAAGCCTAACCACATTACAAGGAAAGACCTGGTGATGAGGAGAGAGTGTGTAAGATCCGAGAAATTTAATTAATTAATAAATGCGGGTAGTGGGAGCCTTTATGGCATTTAATGGTGAAAAAAGTATTGCCACTTGCAATTAGTTCTCTAACTTCACTCTCAAGCTTAATGTCTAATGGAGGTTCAACTTTAGAATTTGCTTGCCCCTGAATCAATATAGTAAGTTTTCCTTACACTTGACAAATAGAAAATACTTCCTTAGCTTCACAAAGTGTACACGCCAAAACTACATAGGCAATATCTAGTGCATTAGTTAAAAAAATATCATGAGAGCAAGAATATTGCATATTGATTAAGCTAACTATTAACAAAATTCTATTAAATAAAGGCATACTATTTGGGATATTATTAAGTGTCATAAGTCCCTATTTATTTGCATCACTACAAATTTTGTGAAATATTGTTGTATAATCAACACCATTAAAAATAAACATAACAGAAATATTATGATGGTTAATTGAAAAGAATGCATTACATATAGTAAACCTCACACTCATTCTCTTTTCCTCTTCAAAAGTGCCCTGATCAACTTCCACAAAGACACTAATATTTTTTTCATTCCTCTCACACTTCCACCTCATTGTAAACATATTTCTTCTCACTAATAATTTTGCCTGCATTTGTTTTAGTAAATAAATCCTCTACATCACTAAACAACCACTTAAGAGACATATAGGAATATTCAAAACTAAGGTTCTAAAAAAGGTCCAACTATAATTGTCATGGCAAATTTCTTGTTGTCAACAAGATTGAAAATTGAGGTCGGAACAACAATTGTAGTGGCACTTGTCTGCAATTTTCCACATTACCAAGAAATTTGAGAAATTTGTGATAACTTACCTAAAGAACTACAAAGGCGCATCAGAACACGCAAATTGGAAAGTCATCATACGTTGCTTTTGGTCGAAACTTATGGGAGGCGTTTTGATGAGATGGTGATGAAGAAACTTCCCCAAATGCCTCTTGTCCTCTGAAAATAGAACATTAGCTAAGTTGAGTAGGCAAAGAGGAAAACCGAATGACCCATCAAAATTAGGAAAATGAAGAGTTAGATGGTTCATACCTCTGAGTGATATCTGCGAGATTTTCGATTGGTGTTCTGACAAGGTCAAGATCGGGTTTCAGAGATTGCAAGTGACGAATATCAATTTCTTGACCTACGAGTGGAAACTCAAATTAGGTGAGTGATGCAATAAAATTATATCGAAAAAACCCTAGGCATGTCGTGAACACAAAATTACTAATTGTGGAGGGAGATTGATGTTGGAGTTATAGCAAAAGCAGTAGAGAGAAGTGTTAAGTTGCTTGCGAACGAAGACGCTTAGGAACAAGAATGGATAACACCAACGGAAAATGCCTTAGAGAACTAATTTTGTGAGTTGGGATTATCTGGAGAATTGAAGTGTGTGAGTGACTAGGGTTTTGTGAGGGTTTCAACGACTCTAGGAGTGTGAATGAGTGTGAAGGTTTTAGGAAATCAATGAGTGTTTAGATTGTTGGGTGGGAAAAGATAAATTGGAAAAAATAGTAAAATGAGGGAACAAATTTTATCAAAAAACAAAAGCGGACTTAGGAAAAATTCTAACCGGGAATAATTTTTTAAAATGAGAAAAACATGTTTTATGAAAAGTGACATTTTAAAATGAGACAATTTTAAATAATAGTATGACAATGTAAAAGATGGTGGTTATAAACGTCATATTATACATGTATATTTCGGCAATTATAAAACTAACATTTTATATCGTAAAAAGCGATGGTTTCACATAACCGCCATATTAAAAATGTCGTTATATACATTATTTTTTGTAGTGTAACTTGTATGATGTGGAAAAATACTATCTCAAGTGGTTGAGAGTACTTGGTTACGTCGAGAGGACTTGGGTTTAAGTCCTATATATGTCATTTATGTGTTATTTTTATTTGTGTGTTATTTGATAATATAATTGAGCATGATGAGTGATACTGTAATCTTAGAATTATAGGAATTATCATGAAACATGAATTGGTTGAATTGGTTGTGCAATTGCTTTCACATTTCATGGTTGTGTGTTTGAACCTTGGCCTACGCAAAATAATTTTCTTTTTGCTAAAATCATTTTTGGCAAGAATGTGAAGGGCCAGAAACCCTAGCTGTTTGGTAGAGGGCTGGAAAATCAAGCTTAAATGGTTATTGAATACTCCTTAAACCCACTTTAATGGAATTTTCGTTTTGCTACCATTAAGTCAAATTAAAGCATAGTTAAGAGCTTCATTAAGGGTGAGAGAGAGTGTTATTGAGGCTGTCATTGAAGCATAGTGTGAGGAGAGAAATTTCAGAGAAATTACATTGTTGTGGTGAGTGGAGGGAAGAGTTGAACTGTGGAGAACAAGGAAGGTTTTGGGAATCAAAAAGGCAAACTAAGTTTTGCAAGTGAAAGCAAGAATACTAGGTTAGGGGAGTTCCACTCATGTTTTTGCGTTTAATTATATAAGTATGTGATGTATGAAATGCATGAGATGTCATGTTTCTACCAAAAAAGTAATTAATTGCTCGTGTTTCTGGAATTTTCCAGAAACCGCCTGGCGGCGTTGAAGGTCTACCAGACGACTCATGCTTCTAAAGCCATTTTTCTAGGTAAACAAGATGAATGGGTTGGATTCAAGATCAATGGTAGTAGCCAAGCTCATTTCACTCATATTTCCCCATTTCATTGCATTCTTACTACAATTTCGAGTTTCTTTTCATTCCACCACTTCACACACATCATTTTTAAGTTTCTTTAAATGTTTGCAAACTTAATTTGAAGTTTCCATCATCAAAACATCAAAACCCCAATTCTACACCATTTTCAAGTTCACACACGCCTTAGTTACTATTTCATTAAATTTCTCTCTCATTTCTCAATCATTTTGAGTTTTGTAAATTCGTACACACTCATGGGATGATTCCCAAGCATTTCGAACCATCACACACCCAATTCCCTCACCATTTCACCAATTCACGTTTCTCTACATTTTCTTGTTCACGTTCAACATAGATACACTGTTCCATTCGAATTTCGCGTGATTTGAGCTTTTTTATTTGTTCTTGAGATTCATTCATCATCCTTGGATGTTCCCCAAGTGATTTGAATCATCAATTTCGCATTTCCTTCCATAAATCATCGAATTCGAATTCCTGCATCTCGTTCATTCGCAGTTCTGCATAATCTTATAATTGCGCGATTTCAATGAGTTTTGGTGCAAATTGGCTTGTGGTTTTCATTCATAGCATCATGACGAAGCTTTCAACACTTTTAATTACCTTTTCATATCACAAGTTGGTCGAATCGATCAAAATCTCATTTCTGCTTAAATTTGGCAAATAAGGTCCATGAAATTGGGAACTTTGTGTGTAGTGCACCAAATCGAGTGATTCCAGTTTCTAAATGCAATTGAGATCAATTATAATCATTCTGCATCATTACATTTTTAATTGCATCTTCAAAAGATCCCAATTCGAGGTTACCATGCACTTTGCTCATGAACATGTTGTTGATTTTGGGCATATTTCGAGTTTGATGAATTTTGGCCAATTTAACCATTGCATTAGCTTAGTTTTGATCATTAAACATGTTTTGAGCATTTAGTATTACCTAATTCATCATTCCCTACCATTTTGTGCATTGCATGTAATGCATTCATGCATAGTTCATAGCATTTCTTGTATTTGATGATTTTGAGTTTTCTGTTTTTTAAGTGTTGATTTTGACATTAGCCATGTCACGAATTGATTCCCAAGGTTCTCCCTATACTGCATTTTTAAGGGAAAATTGGTTTTGACTAAGTCTTTTAGGCGACAAAAAGGCTTTATCAGCCACGACCTCCTCTAAATACACTTTGACCTCTTTCATGGCTTGATTTGTCTTTTTGGGACATTTTCAACATATGTTCCTCCTATTGATATCCCAACATGTATAAGTAGGCTTTAATGCAACTTATCAATGGTTAACGTACTTATATCGTTAGACTCCTCTATTGAACAAACAACATAATTGAACTTATTCGTTAATGAGCAAAGTCTTTTACTAACCATTGTGCTTTGCTCAATTTTATCACCATTGGTCTTCATCTTATTTACCATTTTCAGGGTTCGACTCAAGAAGCTATATACTTTTTCACCTTCTTCATAACAAGCAACTCAAAATCCCTTCTCAAGGCTTGAAGTTGTCCCTTGTCACTCATGTGGACCATTGATATTTCAATTTCATGGACTCCAAATTTCGTTTGATGTTCCCTTGTCAAGAATGGTTTCTAGGATTTCCTTATATATTGCTTGAATAAAAAAAATGCTTGACCTTCAGATCTTTGATTTTGGCTTCCTCCACAACCTTCCTCTACGTGTTACTTATGAGTCATGTTCCTGTTGCTGGGGCAGGAATACCTTCGTTTACTAAGTTCCGCATCTCCTTGCTCCTTAGGAAATTCTCCATCGTCATCAACAAAAAATCGTAATGGCCATCAAATTTGCGGATATATGGTTGCACAATTTTTCTATGGTTGACATTCTTAGTTTTTGAGATTTCACTTTCAGACTATGTTTCACACATACACACACACACATAGTATATATATACACACACACACACATAGTATACACACACACACACACACTCACACTCTTTCAAACACTACGCACACCCTATCGGGCCAATTTCAAAGCTCTAATACCAGATGTGAAGACTAAATAAATGCATAGGTAGAAGGAAAAGATATTTTTACTCATTGCTTTAATTTCATCAGAAGTAGAGGTATTTATAATGAATGAAAGAAAAAAACCATGTTTACAAAAACCTACATCATGGTTCTAGAATAGTTTATACCGTTTGATGTGTTGTCGCTTCAATGTCAATTGAAAATGCATTTGATACATCAACAAAAATTTAATGTAATTGAGTAAAATGACTATATTCATTCATAGTTTACGTTTAAGGATAAAAATGTATCAAAAAATTTTAGACAGTGCGAATTCCAATTTTTTGTCAAAGTTAAGGAACTAAAAACATATTTAAGTTTTGAATTTTTTTTTAATCGAGTAGGAACAATCACAAATGGAAAGCTTGATAATAAAACCTTTTTCTCATATTTTAAACCCCAACCAACATTAGTAATTGCAACTATGGGCTACTTTGAGTGCATGTTCTGTGTTTAGAATTCAAGGAATATAGGAGAAAAAAGGTTTTAGAAGGCTATATCTGGATGACACAGTTTTGAAGGTTCTTAAATAATACATTGGGAAGAACAACTATTTAAATATTGGGCTGGTTATGTTTTATGCATATGAGAATTTCATGAGGAAGCAATCCTCGATTTTTTTTAGTAGTGGCACGATTTCACATTAATTTTAATGAAATGGCATACTGTAGAGAAATATTACAAGGATAGCACGGTTTTGTGATTAGGTGGGAATTCGGTTCCTTGGAACCCGAAACGCAAACTTAAAATATATGATTTTGCATCACAAAACCAGTCAGAATTCAGTTTTTGAAAAACCGAATTCTAAACTCGAATTTAATTTTTTTTTTGTTTAAATTAAAAAATAATATTTTAAATAAAGAAAATAATGTAGTGATATTTTTATTTTTTGTTATTTTACAAAAAAATTAGTTTATTTTGTTATAATGTAGTAATTGATAAAGTATAAATTGATGCAATTTTTTAACAATTAAATATTGAAAAATGCGTAATTATATTTTTAAATAAATTAATTATTAAAAATTGGATTTTGAAGATTTCTTGTTGATGAAAAAAAATATTTAATTGAAATTGTTGGTATAAATAAGCATTGTAAAATTTATTTATGTTGTATAAAATGTAGAATTTTTTTATTTGTACTAATAAAATTCAAATGAATATGTAGTAATGAAATCGAAAAAGTATAAGTGAGTAGGAAATATATTTATTGAATAAAAGTCATTATACATAATATAGTTGAAATAATTAAAAGTAACATGAAAATTAAAAATTAATGTGGAAATGGTTGTTTAAATCTTAGTACCCATCTTGGATATGCGTTTTAAAGTAATATATCAAATAAAAAATATATTTTGTATTAATTTGTTTGTTTCTGTTTTATTTTTTTGGCATTATTTGTATGAATCACAGAATATGTAGAATTGAAATACATAAAGTATAAGTGAATAGGAAATATATTTATTGAATGAAAGTCATTACTCGTAACATAATTGACATAATTAAAAGAAAATGAAACTTACTAGAACCTAAATGGATATTTAAATCTTGTACCTCTTGGATTTGTATTTAACAAGGATTCAGATGTTCCCTTATTTCATAAACATGGATGGACGTGTATATCTGTTTGGATGATCAATTTAATATATTGCCAAGTGTTAGTACGATCCACAGATGAGTCCATATGTTGAACTTTTTTTCCAGCGCTTGATCATTTATGCAATATCATTATCTGATTTGATTTCAACCGTGTCATGGATAAGTTTGTTATTAACTACATTGACGAGATGAAAGTAGTCAATTTCAGTTACTACAAAATGGTCCCCACATATTCTTTGTGTGATTTTTTGTAGAAGGTCATTGAAGGTTAAATTGTAGGGGATATATGGTCACAATAACGTCTGATTTGAAGTATAGGTCAAAATCATATGGGCTATTTGTGATGCCTGCTCGTTTTAAAATTCCTCTATAATATAACTTTGCTGGTGAATGCGGGACATGGTTTGGGTTTGTGGAAGAGGATGAGTGAGTTGGGTGTAAAAGATTAAGTATTTCCTCAGGCGACCTTGTGAAGGTAACAAACAATTCCATTATTGTGTTAATGGATAAGTGAGACTTACAATTAGTCATTTTTGCAATAGGTTGGGTTTGGAGTTTTTGTATTTATGGGGGAAGCATTTATGGGTCTTGTTATGGATTCAAATAAAGAGGACTCCACCCATCAACTTTAATATCTGCCTTGGCACGATATCCCAATAAAATTCATATGTCTTGTCTTAGTGGCAGAGTGCATGTGAGAACATTCATTTAGAGTGTGAATTAGCCTATGACTATGACTTTTCATCTCTAATGAGTGGTCTTTTTAGTGTAATAAAAATACGATAAGCACTCTTTTATAAGTATTCCATCCAATAAAGACATTGGATTGAGTCTCGGGGCTATAAAAAATTAGTCAGTTGATGTTTAATTTAGTCAAAACAGCATCAACATCATTTAAAAAGCTTGAAAATTAATACGAGACTATGACTTGTCATCTATAATGAGTGGTCTTATGAGTGTAATAAAAATATGATGAACACTCTTATCATAAGTATTCCATCCAGTAAAGACATTGGAACGATTTTGGAGGTCATACAAAATTAGTTCGTTGATGTTTAACTTAGTCCGAAACAACAACACCATCATAGAGCATCCTTAATGGAAGCTTGATCAAGATAATAAAAATTTTAAATTAAACATGACACTTAGTCCATCATACACATCGACCTAAGTTTTATAACTCAGAACATTCATATCGATAATTCAATCTTAGTAACAAACATCCAACAAAATACAAATAACAACTTCTCAAACTTCCTTCTCTTTTCCTGCAAACAAAGGTCCTACAAGATGTTGATTCAAAATCAAACACCCACATAGTGATTGAATTTGATAGAAATACAACAAGATTCAGAGTGGAGGAGATGGTAAACATGCACATCACGACTTCAACATGTACATTAGTCACCATTATAGGTTTGATGTCGTGATAAAATTGTATTACCACATGTTCAGCGAATTAAGGCATGAAGAATATTGGGCATCGTAGTTTGGCCTCATTCGGCCACAAAAAGGAGCGAAAGGGATTGACCAAAATCATCTAAAATAAGGACAGAGATGGACATCAAGGAAGGACGATAACAACAAAAATGTTCATATTATAGAATAGCATGAGATGCAAGAAATCATTGTTCTAACAACCTTGGCCTTAGAGGATCCCCATCCCACCTAGAGCGTTTAATCAACTTTTGTTGTATATTTCGTCTACTAAATAAAACTTCTATTCACTTTTACCTTTCATTGTATCCAATCATACTTTCTCATATTCAATCATACATCACTTTTATCCTCACGTCTCACATTTAAAATTTTAAATTAATTAATTGACATCAAATTATTAATTTCCATTTTATCATTAAAAATAATAAAACTCTACAATTTATACACCAAAACATATTATACAATGCTTATTTGAACCAATAATTCTAAATAAATATTTTTTTTCCTTCAACAACAAATAATGTATACATTGCATATCAAATAATAACAAAATTAATTTATTTAAAAATATAATTATACATTAGTAGTGATTTGTAAAATTTTAGAAAAATAAAAACAAAGTTCTATGTATATGAATTAATTTTTATATTTATGGTTAGATTTTGCAAAAATTAATTTTTGTAATTTTTTTTATTAAGAATAGTTATTAAATTTTAATTATTAAAAGTTAATAATAATAAGAATGAATATTTTGGAACCGATGAATGTATATTTATAGTAGAAACAAAATTAAAGGAATTAATTAATGTTATGTAAAGAAATTTTTTAATTTTTTTCATTTTAACAAATTTATTGAAAAAACTTTCTTAATTACTTTATTTATTCATCTCCTTTTGTTTAATATTTAAAAAAAAATTAAATATACATTTTAAAAATTCTATTTTACATCATCCAACATGAATTAAATATATTGTTAATCTAATAAACATATAATTCTTTCTAAAAATTATAATTTTAAACTGCACAAATTTCAAATAAAAAACTATAGTTTTACATATATATTTTTTACTTATTTTTGCTTCTTTATAAAAAAATAAAATACAATTTAAAAAAATAACAAAAAATGAAAATATCAATATTTTTGTAATCTTAGAATATAATATTTCTCTATTTAAAAAAATAATTTTTAATTTAAACAAGAAACAAAAAGAAAATTTAATTCAAGTTTAGAATTTGGTTTCCTAAAAGCCAAATTCTGATTGATTTTGTGACGCAGGATCATATATTTTAAGTACTATTTTTCTACCTCAATTTTTACGGGCTTGCCCTAATCTATTGGGCCTAAAGCTGGCCCATAGGGTGTCCAAAACCTCTAAATCAGCCTTAACCCTCTCATTTTGCCCACTTTTCAGAAAATGGCTCCCTTCCTCCCTCTTAAAGATGCAACAACGTGCTCTGCTAGGGTTTGGCCCCATTCTTTTTCAAGCTAGCTCATTCCATTTCTATCCTATGTAAGTTGGTTCTCAACTCATACTCTTTCTTCTCCAGCTTGATTTTTCGTGGTTCCAGCTAGGGTTCACCATAGTAACCCGTCTTTGTTCTGGTGTTAGTGTTTCCAACTCACAAAGTTGTTCTTGGAGTTGTGTGCCTTCTGCTTGTGCCTACACCCCCTCATAGTAGCTTCTGTTAAGGTAAGGGAAGCTAGGGTTTTCTTGTTTCTTTCGATATTCTGCTTGCTTTGGTTTTGTTTCATGATTGTGTGGCTTGTTTGTTGTTATAATTGCTTGGGAACTGATAAAACATTGTTTGGTTTCAAATGCCTGATTGTGGCACGCGTGAACAGTGGAGGAACTTGGTGTTTTCGCCCAGGCGAGCGAGTCTTGCCCAAGCGAGAGTACCAGAAGTGCTCCTTGGAGCTTGCGCGAGTTGTCACGCAGGCGACGAGCTCCAATTTTGAGCGAAAAGCCATCTCGCTCAGGCGAGAGGGTCTCACCTAAGTGAGAAAATGTGAAAGCGCATTGTTTCACTACTCGAGCTCTAGCCTAGACGAAAGGAGCTCGCCTGAGCGTGGGAACCTCTCTCGCCTGAGCGAGGGCTTCTAACTTGAGCGAGGACTGGGCAAGGACGTGCTCATGTGCTGTTTTCTTCTCTGTTTTTGGTGATGGTCATATGATTAATTGAATTGCTTTATTTAAAGTATGGATTGTGTGAATATGCATGTATTAAATGATTTATGGGTTGGAATTGATGAGCTTGGTATGATTATGCGTATGAAACATGATTGGACGATTGGTTAAATATTGGCATGAGATTGGTATGCATGATAATTCTATGATTGGTTGGTGAGACATGGCTATGGTATGGATTGGACGTAATCCCATGATTCTTTTGGTAAGATTCATGGTGGTGCCTTGCGTAATGGATGTAATTCCATGACCCTCTTGGTGAGAGCTCATGGTGGTGCCTCAGGTAATGGACGTAATTCCACGAACCTCTTAGTAAGGTTTCGTAGTGGTGCCTCAGAATATAATTAAGTAAAGATTCAAATAAGGATTGCATCCTGAAGCTCTAAAGAGTTAGTTAGTCTCACCTAGAACGTACTGACTCAAGTGGTGAGAGTAGCAGGAGGCCCTAGTCTTTGGCAAGATAATGACCTTAGATGTTTGAAGGCTAACCTTGTGCGTGGTAGGGTGAAACCCATTAGCAATGGCTCTGCAAAGCAGTAGAGGCCACCACAAGTAAAAGCATACAGTGAATCTGACTAATTATATGTATTCGGATAATCGAGTCTTAAAGTCTTACTTATTTGCTATCACATGATTGTTTGCTTATCTTGTTGCATGTGTATGATCTATTTTAAGTGTATGTGTTTCATAACATGTTAAATTGATTTATACTTTAGCTTGCCCTTTCTGTTTGCTTGTGTTTGCCTTGTGTATGGTTCTTCCTTTTTGCAATGATCATCAATTTATTGATGTGAGCAGATGTGAGAACCCCTAGTGGTCATCAGGGTGATGAAAACTCCACTACGTAGTTAATCTTGGGTTGGATTCCCTACTCCGAGTACTCTTTAAGGCATTGTGGCCTATGTACTCTTCTTGCTCTATGAGCATGTATTCTGGAATACTGTCAAACTTTTATTCTGTTTAGTTAATGGCATCGTGGTATGCCTTAGTTTTCTCTCTGAGTATTTTGGATAACTGTAGAAGTGACCCTTATACTCTATGACATTGCTCTTTATATTATATCTTATGTGATGTTTCATTTAATTAAGTGTATTTATTAAATGTGACGTTACAAAATTCCTACATGATTACAAAATCATACTATCCTTGTAATATTTCTCTACAGTATGCTATTTCAATAAAATTAATATGGAACCATGCCACTACTGAAACAAAAATTAGCAACCCACTTATAATATAACGACACACATTTTAGATTAATTATATCATTCCCACGTGTATGAAGCAAATTAAATTCCAGTTTTAAAGTGACCGGTGTTAAACAATATTATAGGATTATATATATTATCAGCAAAAAATATAAATATAAATATATATATATATATATATATATATATATATATATATATATATATATATATATATATATATATATATATAT
>Ga0214543_1010146_pt1 | contig 14162 bp, 9 predicted proteins | sample CNSS2metaG_FD_160094 | JGI IMG/M metagenome (GOLD analysis project Ga0214543, IMG submission 160094) | Root nodule microbial communities from cowpea collected in UCLA plant growth center, Los Angeles, California, USA - CNSS2 | ecosystem: Host-associated > Plants > Roots > Nodule | place: USA...
TATGTTTTGCTATTTTTTTTTTTTAATTTTCCCTGCCACTCTTGAAATCAAATATACAAAGTTTTTTTTACATTCTTATAATATAGAATATAATCAAGAATGATTTTCGGATGACAAATTTTGATTGTATTCTATATATATAATATTTTTTATACAAAAATTAATTTGGGGTTTAGAGTTTGAAAGTATAAATAAAAATTAAAAAACTATCAGAATTGAAAAACCGAAATTAAAAATATTAAAAAAAAAAAGAAATTCATATGTTCAAGTACCAAGCAAGTTTTCTAAATATTTATATTCAAGTTTGAACCATTAATTCATTTAATAATCAATTAGATTGATTAATTCAAATCAAATCAACTTATCATTCAATTCTATTTATATTTAATGATTAAATCAAAATTCAATAAATTTCAAATTTGATTTATAAAATAAAAAACACAATTTCTAATCACGATGAGCAAAACCAAAACTAAAAAAATTATAAAAGACAAAAATAAACTTTCAATGATTGGTACAAAACTTAAATTGACTTATTTATTCTTGATTTGGTGAATTAATTTTCATTGATCAGTTATATATTGATAAGAAAACAACAAAGGAATTTGGGATAAGAGAGGAGAAGAGGATTGACTGAAAACAAATATGGAGATAATGGAAAGAAAAGGAGATGAAGGGACCATTTCTAAAAGTGGAAAATTTTAATAAATGATTTTTGTATGCAAGTTTAAGCATATTTATGCCATAAATAGATTATTGTATATATGGATTTAAATCTGGACTCTAATTAGGTTCATTAGTCCAATTATAAAAAATTAAGCTAATACAAGAAAAATTTAATGTACATAGGTTTCATTATAAAATTATTGTAAATATGTGTCAAAATAGTAAAGAACTTCAAATCCTGTAAATCACATATTTATTTTGAAACTTTAAAAATGTAAAATCCAATGTTACTAGAATTAGACAAAAGTAATATTTAGAGAATAAAAAGTTATCGTCAAGATAATGAATAAAGATCTATAAGCTAAAAACACAAAATTAAAATACATATGTACATTGAACATAATTTATTCTGATACATTGAAATGAAGTAAGCTAAAAAACAAAAATAAAACATGTGAAAAATGCATTCACGATATAATAAAACTATAAACATGTTTATAAAATATGTGTTATCATTCCTGTAATGTCAAGATATGCTCAAACATAGGCATAACACTCACTTAAAACTGAAATATTATATTAATATAAAATGATTATTTTTCACTAGAAAAGTGTGTCTTTGATTTGCAAATTCTTTATAGCTTAGTGGTTTTTCCCACTAAGGTGTGTGTTTTTTATGATCTTGTACCGTTAGCCAACACTTCCTTGATACAAAGATTGTAGCTTCATGTAGCTATATTAGCTTAATATTTAATATTATTATTTGTTGAAATAATTGATGTGTTTAAACCTTAAATAACTATAGTCGATGATGAAGCACTTTCCGACCTCGTACAGCTGTTTGTTTGGAGGTCGATATCACAATCTATGTATATACATTTTTAATGCTTCACATGTTGATGCAATACATATCTTCACATTCATTATGTGATGGAAAGCAAGTCTTTCATTTTTCCACCCAAAAAATAAAGTCTATTTCATTTCATCATGATGTTCTTTTCATGCGCATGACAACCCTTCACCATCCAACCATATTATTTATATATATATATATATATATATATATATATATATAAGTTTGCACAATTTTTACATATCTATCATTAAAAATTAATATGTAAGATATTCTCTGATACTTAGATACGACTTCAATGGATAACTCAATTAAATCATAAGTGAAATACGAAATCATGTCATAAGTTTAGTGAATAAAGTAATTAAAAAGAAGTTCTTCTAGTTAATATACTATTCACTAATAAAATTATGATAGTAAGTCCAAGTAAATTTAATACCATAAGTTTTGAAAACTATCTTAATCGTTCCTCATCAATAATGATTATTTAAACAATTTACTGTGTACTCTCTTGTGAAAACTTCAAGAATATAAAATAAAGAAGGAAGATTTGAATATATATATATATATATATATATATATATATATATATATATATATATATATATATATATATATATATATAAATAAGGGAGGAAAATATAATCATACATGACATAATAGAAAGAAAAATATAAATAAAAACAAAACATGAATTTCTGAAAGTCTTTTTTTTTCTAAAATTAACTGTATTAAAATTGGCAGTTTATTTATTTTTTAATTAATATTGTACAAGTAAATCTTTGAATAATGATCAATTTTAATAATAAAAAATAATTAATCACTATAATAATCAATTTATAAACTAAAAATTATTAGTAACTCAAATAATTTTAGAAAATTATAATTAGTCTTTGAATTGGTAAGTGAAATAGTTTCTATTATGAGCTAGTTTGTCGCTAACATTAGTTACTAAAATTTTGATTTTCAAAAGAATTTATCTCTAAATTAGTATTTATTTATAAAATTGATCTCTAAATATATTTTTTATCATTAAAATTGATTATTATTTAAGAGTTTTCTTTTAGTGAAACATAATTTTTATAGTTATTTTGTTAGTTTTGAATTAACAATGGTAAGTATTCAAAGCATTATAACCCCAAATTTTGATTATTATGGCCTTTCAAAATCTTATAAGGCTAAATTAATTTTTCATAATTATAAACATACAATACTAAAAGCTGATTTTTTTTTATTCTCATTTTATGAAAAAATTCGTTATATTAATTTACAAAGTATTATAACCTATATATTTTAAATTATATATAATTAACAAAATCGTTTCTTAAAAAACATCTAAGTACCAAAATGCGAAAACTACAAGACTCTGCAATGTAAGAGAAGTCCTTGGAAAAATACCAAGAAAAAAAAATCCGTAAATAAATTCTTTCAATAATTTTTCTTAATTTAATGTTTTATAAAAAGTGGACACAGTATTTTTGTGCTTAGGAGCCAAAGTTTTTAAACACAAAGATACTGAAATATCTATTTTATTTAATATGAACTATTTTCTTTTGCAATAATAAAACTTTTTATCCATAAAAAACGTCAAAAATATCAAAGTAAGAGAATGGATTCCCTTACGACTGGAATTACCCATTACATGACTGCTTTAGTCAATAATTTTATTAGAGTAATGATAGAAACTATTGTATGAAGCTTTTCTAGAACAATTTTTATTAGAAATAATTTTGTAATATTTGACTTTGAATTTCTGATAGATTTTTTAAACATGTAAAATATTCATATATTTAGAAATATATAGTTAACTCAAAAATTACATCTTATCATAAATAATTAAAGAATAATAAAAGTTACACGTTAAATATATAAACGTTCTGAAAAGTTAAAGATTTTAGTTTCATTACAAAATGAATTTTAAAAATACTAAGATTTAGATATCACTACTCCATAATAAAACCACGTGCCTAAAATTATCACTACTCAAAATGTTTGGTAGTTGACTTTAGCAACATAACTAAGAATTTAGGCAAGTTGCATTTCAAGAAAGTGCTTGTACGCGCAGTGCGCACGCGTTTTCATGCTAGAAAAGGGAGAATCCTCCGTAGCCACTTACAAACTTTCAAGCTAGCCTACACAAATTTAATTATTATAAAAAAATAATTTTTTAAAAATTAAATTTTGGCAATTTTATCTTGTAACATCAGTTGCATCCTCTGAGTGACTACTTATTTTTTTATTTATTCATTTTTCTATATTCCAAAATTACATACCTTAAATTGTAAAAAAAAATAGTCAAAATATCAGTCTTTTTATTATAAATCTAATATATCTTTATCTTTTTTCTATTTCTTCTTCTTCTTCTCTATTATTTTAATGGATGTTTTCTGCTTCTAATTTGATGTATTTTGTAGAATTGATAGCGAAGAAATAGAAAAATTAGCCACATATAATAATAACATTCATAAATCTATTACTTTTAAATTTTGGGTTAAAAGTGTTGTAATATTTTAAGAAAATGACGATGATTCATGGATATTGAAATATTTATCAACACCTTATCCGTTGATATCTTATTAGTGTCCATTTTTTGTCTATTTATCTCTTAAAAACACAATAAAGATACTGGAGGTTGAAAAATGATAAATGTATACCTCTACCATAAGAACACCTATTTTACGTTTTCACATTTTGGTTAAACTAGTTTAATGTTTTGGTTAAAATTATTAGTTAACTACTATAATACATATATAGGCATCACATAATCGTTAAAAGGCCTTCTGAAATCCTTTTGAGACTTTTCTCTATTGATCTTATTACAGCCTCTTCTATTTTTTCTTTCAAATTCACCAAATCAAATTTATATCTCCAAATTATTATAATTGAGAAACATGATATCTACATAATTTTTTGAAGACTACATCACTTAGATTAAACGAGTGGAATGTTTCGATTAAATTAATATAATTGTGGGTTAAATTTTAAATAAGTAATGTAAAATTAACACAATTTTAATTTAGTGGTGCACATCTATCGATGCTCCTAGAGGCTCCATGGGTCATTCAAAGTAGCTAGGGAGACCGTGTATTGACTTTCATGAAACAAAAAAAATAATAATAATGGAAGCATGAAAATGTATATTCATAGATAATTAAACAAATAGATTAAATTAAATTTGAAAAATTGCATTTATATAAATCATATTTGACCCTATCAAATTTAGAAAAGATGGATGTATATAAGCTTGTATATAAGTTTGGAATGGAGTGTCTCCCTCGTATCCATTTAACAAAGAAAGTTTTGGCCACCACTTACTCCTTAGCCTTCTAAAAATGGAGAAATCAAGGCCTTCAGACCAAGTTGTTCTCTTCATCGACCAACATAATCCTAAGCCATCATCCATGGAAGCCGAAAACCATCAAGAGAAACCCAGACACCCCATAAAAGTAAAAACTCTTAACCGTCTCAGCTTCTCAAAACCCAAATCCCGAATCCAAGAGTTCAACCATGTTCCCCGCAACAAGCTCGCAGCCTCTGAAGAAGAAGATGACATTATCCAACCCACGTACAAGCTCACTTCCAATGAAGAAGACGACGACGAAGATGACTGGAAATGGGACAAGGAAGACATGGAAGAGGATGGCTCAGAGCATAACACGAAGTTGCACCAAAAGAAGAAGTTCAAAGTGAAGTGGAGGCTCGTGATGGAGTGGGCTTTGTTCCTCAATATATTGGCATGCTTGGTGTGTTCTTTGACAATTTCTTCCATAACCAACATGCACGTCCTGGGATTGGAGATTTGGAGGTGGTGTGTCATGGTAATGGTTACATTCAGTGGTCGCCTGGTTTCAGGTAATTATAATATCATTTTCCTTATAAATGTATTGAATTTAGGGTTTGAAAAACATTTCTGCAAATAATTTATGATCCAAACAGGGTGGCTAGTTGGTGTGATCGTGTTCTTCCTTGAACGAAACTTCATGCTAAGGGATAAGGTGTTGTACTTCATCTACGGGCTTAGAAAAAGCATAAGAAACTGTTTGTGGTTAGGCCTGGTGTTACTCTCGTACTGGAGCTTGGTATTCGACGATGTGCAGAAGAAGAACCACAAGTTTCTGAACAAGATGTTTCAGGCGCTGGTGGCAGTTCTGGTGGGCGCAACCATTTGGCTGGTGAAGATCGTACTGGTGAAGATGCTGGCGTCGTCGTTCCACGTGACGACGTACTTTGACAGAATGAAGGAGAGCGTTTTCCACCACTACATTTTGGATACTTTGTCGGGTCCGGCGATGGAGGACGCGGAGGAGATATTGCGGCAGCACCAGCTGATGGGGTCGAAGTCGATGCCTGCGAGGTTGAAGATGAAGGAGGCGAAGAACTCGTACAAGTCGAAGAGATTTGGGTCGAGGAAGATCGACATGGAGAAGCTGAGAGAGCTCAGCATGGAGAGCCCTTCGTCTGCATGGAGTGTGAAGAGACTTGTTAACTATGTCAGATCTTCTGGCTTGTCCACCATTTCCAGAACCGTCGATGATTTTGGCAATGCTGAGTCTGAGATCAATAGCGAGTGGGAAGCTAGAAACTGTGCTCAGAGGATTTTCAAGAACGTTGCCAAACCTGGTGCCAAGTAAGTGCATATTCTCATTTTTTTTTTTTATTTGTTAGCGTTGCGATACACCCAATAAATTTTACATTTATATTATTTAAGAATCGAAATCAAATATAATTTAAATATTTTTTTTTCAAAACGAACAATATCTACCCGGATTAACAAACAACAAAAGAGATTAAGTTGATATGAGATTTCACTTACATATGTGTGAGTATTTATAATTTTAGATTGAAATTGAATTCAAATTCTTTTTTATTTATTCATGAATCTATCATATCAAATCTCTTTGATATATTTTCTGAAAAGGCCATCAGTATTGTCGTTTAAAATGACCTAGAATGAGAAACTTAGGTATCTTGGTGACATAAAATTTCTAAAGCCACTAAAAGTGGACAACATTAGCGACTAGGTACTTTTATACTTTGATGCTTTTCTAGGTCTATCGAAAAGGTTGTGCACTTGACCCATACAAATAAACAACTAATTAATAAGAAGAGAGTGGGTGAGTTTTGCACCATTAAGGGCATCTCTAGTGCACATTCGGACCCAGGTGCCATGGCACTGTATATATTGTGGGTTTGGTCCCATGTATTTATAATTTTATTTTGCTTTTGTGGTCCATGCTATGAGCTCTTAAAATAGAACTAAGGTGTGTAGTGCTGCGATCGGAGCCATTTTGTGGTTCATTTCGTACTCATTGTCAGTGGTCCATTAGTGTTGCGTTTCACTGCTTCTTTCATCGACCAATTCCCGCAATTTGTGCTCAGTGGCAATGCGTCATCATGCAGCAAGAGAAAAAAATACACCCGCGGAATTTTATACCTAAGTTTCGTAAATGTATTCTGATTTAAGGTTTCTTAACCGTAATTAATTCTCTTAATTTTGATAAAGCAGCATTATTCGTGACGTCATGTTATACATTGCTGACTGCCTATTTAATTCTGTTAGTTCCAACTTATAAAGAAGAATACATATTTTAAATAGAACTATTTTATATTATAATAGTTCCGGTTTACTTTTTCCCTACCCCAGTGTGTCAGCACCATAGTGTTGTGTCAGATCCATTATTTTGCAGCAACAGAGAAGATGGTTCCGTTAAGATCTTCCATTGTGGTGCAAAATATTCTAAATGTAGTGCGCAAGCAAAGCACTATTGATGTATTGTCCCACCAAGAATAAACTGTTTCTTTTTTTTTTTTTATGGAAAATAATATTTTAATCTATTTTTTTATCTATTTTTAACTCATTATTTTTATCATTTTTAGATTATATATTTTAATTTTTTATAATGATGTGATATAATGATTTAAAAATAATAAGAGTAATGAATTAAAAGTAGGTTAAAATAATGAATTAAAATATCATTATTTTTTAAATTAGGTACAGTGAAGTGTTTTGGTTTGGTGGGTCAGGGTTGCTAATTTTACCTCATTTATCATGTGTTCTTATTGAACTAATTGACACAAATGATTGTGTCAGTGGTTGACTTTTTGAATAAGCAATTAATATCTGAAAAGATTAATTAGCAACAATTATACATAATATTTATTAACAGTGAGTTAAAATATGGTAATTTGCAAATTACTGAAGGTATATTGAAGAGGAAGATCTGATGAGATTTTTGAAGAGGGTTGAGATACACACCATATTTCCACTCTTTGAAGGTGCTCTTGAAACAGGACAGATAAGCAGGTCTTCATTCAGAAATTGGGTGGTAAGTTTTTACTATATAAAAATTATATGTGTTTTCCCTTTTTGAAAACTATTTTAAATTTGAAGTTTAACATAAGAAAATAGAATAGAAGTTTCTAGGTATTTTTTATTTCTTTTAGGTTTGAAATCTTTTTAAACTAAAAGTTACTTGGTGAAAAAACTGTTTTTTTTTTAATATATTTAAAACTAAAATGCACCTATGAACATAAAACATGTGTAAAATTAATTTAATTTACAGAAATTTGTTTTTATGATAACAAAATACACGGCAAATCTATGCATTAAAAGAGTAAAATTAATTTAAATCTCATTTACAATTTATTTATTAAATATAATACTAATAAAAAATTAGTAAAGATAACAGTTTAAAATTTATATTAGAACTCAATAATGCCAAATTTATTTAAAATAATTTTTTCAATTTATGTTTCAAAAAAGTAACCATAAATTAAAAAATTCAAAGTATTATGAGATCTAAATTATATTTAAAGAAAATATAATAATTATTTTCAAAGGCTAAAATTTCATTTAAATTATTCCCATTCATTGCAATAAAATTATTTTCTTTCATATAATAAGAATTAAAAAAATTAAAAAATTATTTAACTTTTTAAAGCACATAAATAAAGACAAATTATGACCATTTAACAACCTAAAATGTATGAAAATTATTTAATGGAGAATTCATAGAAGCACTCAAATTAGCAAGTCATTGAAAAATTAAAAGAATTTCATTTTAAATTGGATTGAGATTCAAAACAAAAGTGCATTAATAAGTTCCATATATATAAATTGTAAGAAAAATATCCCTAACGATTTATTTGATCAGATTCGAGCATATTATGAACGAAAAGCCCTAGCACAGTCACTGAACGATACGAAAACAGCAGTGCAACAGCTTCACAAAATAGCAAGTGCAATTGTTAGTGTCATAATAATCATTGTGATGCTTTTGGTGATGGAGGTGGCCACACTCAAGATAATTTTGTTCTGCATCACACAAACAGTTCTCATAGGTGTTGCCTTCCAAGGTACCTGCAAGACTGTGTTGGAAGCCATTATCTTTGTCTTTGTCATGCACCCTTTTGATATTGGAGATCGATGCGTCATTGATGGAGTTCATGTAATTAATTCATTTCACAACCTTTCTTTTCTCATATCTTTCTCTTTGTTTCATTTCATTCTCAACTTCAATTCTGTGTGCTTACATTCACCCACAGATGATCGTGGAAGAGATGAATATCTTGACAACAGTGTTTCTTCGATATGACAATGAGAAAATTTACTACCCTAATGCAGTTTTGCTCTCTAAGCCAATAAGCAACTTCTATAGGAGTCCAGAGATGGGTGATGCAGTTGATTTCACCATCGATGTTTCAACTTCCATGGAGACCATCCTTGCCCTCAAGAAATCTATACAGATGTAAGTAACCATTTTTCTGAACTGTTCTTTCGCTGTGTCTTCAAAATGCATTGATAATCACTGATGTATTAAAGTACAAATCTAGGACTTCACCATAAAGTTGCAGACAAATTTATTGCTTAACATTAAGCACCTTTTATTTTGTTAAAATATCTTACATGAGTGATTATGAGTTTAGGTACATTGAGAGCAAACCCAAGTATTGGAATCCAAAATACAGTTTGATAGCAAAAGGAATTGAGAATGTGGACAAGCTAAAGTTTGCCCTATGTGTGCAACACACTATCAACCATCAGAACTATGGTGAGAGAAACGTTAGGATGACTGAGCTTCTCTTGGAACTGAAGAGGATCTTTGAGATCCATGGTGTGAAGTATCATCTTCTTCCTCAGGAGATTCAGATCACCCATATGAATATTGAACATGGCAAAGTTCTGTTTCAATCATGAACAACTTTCCAGTACTATGCATTTCCCATGTATTACTATACCCTAACAATATCACTTGGTTAATTAGTTATATATATATTGCTTTCAAACATCAATTCTGCTGTATGCTCTGATTGCACTATGTTATATAATGGAGTTGTGGAGGTGTGCACTCTTAATTTATGAATAAAATACCATATATTTTTTTAATGGTCTTACACATTCCGTTTTTGTTTTTTTCCATATTAATTAGTGGGAAAATTTGTAAAAAAGGAGTCACCTTCTCGGCGTATTTGTAAAAAGGGGTCTGTTTGAAGTAATATTGTAAAAGTAGGTCGTGTCGTCCGGTGGGAGGACGACATTAAGGTGAAGTCGTCCTCCCAGAGGCCGGTTTCCCCCGGCCCCCCTTTTTTTTTTTAAATGAAGTCGTCCGGCCTCCGGTCGGTTTTTGCATGTAGCGTGATGAAGTCGTCCGGAAGGAGGTCGGTTTCAGTTTTTGATTTTTTTTTTTCGTTACAATTTTATTTTATGTTTTATAAATTTTCAATTTTCAGTTTTTTCAATCATTTACATTTTTTAAATTTTTTGTATAGTATATTTAATTTGTTGGGATTCTTTTATTAGTATAATAAATTAATTTAAAAAAATACATTACATAATAAAAATAAGATAATAAAAATTCGCAACCAATACATAATAAAAATTACATAATGAAAATAATATAATAAAAGTTACATGAAAATTGGATAAAGTAATAAATTACTGACGGTAGGGACAATTGTCCCTATGATGTCCTTCATTTCTACAATATGAACATTTGTTTCGTCTGTTTGGATTTGGTTCATCCATCTCATTATGGATTCTATTAGTTGGTGGTCTTCCCCTTACCCTACGATGCATGTTTGGGTCTGGAATGAAATTTGGTCCGGTGTATATGGACCAATATTCTTTATTCCTAACCGGATGAAACTGTATTTCATATGCTTTGTTGATGTTGTAGAGGCTATAAACTAGGTGGATGTATGAGGTTAGGTCTATATGTGAGAAAGAGCAAACAACTATTACATGATGACAAGGCAGTCGAACAACTTGAAAATGACCACAATCACACCACCAATCATTTAATTTAACTGTAAAAGACATTGGTAGACGGTGATCATGTGGAGAAAACATCTCTTGAACTTGAAATTCATTATTGTCTCGTGAGTATCAACGCACTTGACACATTCCCGCTTGTTGTTGATTTTTTTAATAATAGTATTAATTTCCTTGGGATACTGGTGGCCTGCTCGTAACATGGAGTCTGCCTTAACCCCTCTCTCAACAAACCATGTTGCGGTCCTTTCAAATGTTGCCTTAATTAGAGCACAAATTGGTAATGAATGAGCTCTTTTCAAAACAGAATTCATACATTCTGCCAGGTTTGTTGTCATGTGTCCAAATCTACTACCCCCATCGTAGGCTTGAGTCCATTTTTGTAGTGGTATCCTATCGATCCAAGATGCCACTTCTGGTGAATGTGATCTCAAAGCCGCCAATTTAGCATCGAATATGGGTTGTTTGACCTCGTAAGCTGTAAAAATGCAATTATATTAGTTAATTTAATTATCAAATATGGTGACTGAAACAAAAATTTTATTACCCATATTCTTTAACCGGTTTTTCAATTCGTGATTCTTGAATTTTTTGTTGAAATTGGAAGCAATATGACGTATGCAGTATACTGATTGCAATCCATCTGCTTCCCATTGTACTTCTTCAAATTGTAGGGTTGCCAATATGCCTTTCCCCCTGTCTGTTATGAAGCAGAGGTTTGATTGTGGTGTAACGTGCTCCCTTAAGAGTTGAACAAACCATATCAAGGCCTCCTTTGTTTCTCCTTCCACTATCGCGAAGGCCAAAGGGAATATATTACGTGACCCATCTTGAGCTAGTGATATTAGCAATGTCCCTTGATATCTTCCTGTGAGAAATGTGCCATCTACTTGGATAATTGGCTTGCAATAATTAAACCCTTGAATGCATGGTCCAAAAGACCAAAATACGCGTTCCGTAATATAGCAAGAAGGGTCAGGTTGGCCACTAACAAGTCTAGGAGATCCAGTGCATTGAATTATTGTGCCGGGATTGCTTTCTTGTACAACTTGATACCACCTTGGAAGTTCATTATAAGACTCTTCCTAATCTCCAAACTCCTTGGCAAGCGTTTTTTGCTTACCCTTCCAAGCTTTGTCATATGAAACTGAATATCTGAAACGATTCTTGATTTCAGCTATCAAACTTTTGATAGGTATGGAAGGATTTTCCTTTACAGAGTTCATCACAATAGAACCAATTTGGTTGGAATCAAGATTGACATGATCTGCAGGTTGCATGGTTGACAAACAAGTGTGGATTCCGTCAATCTTTCTAATCTCCCAATTCAGACTCCGCTTGCTATAAGCAGCTCGTAAACACCACGGGCATCCTTTTTTGTGGTCGACACATCGACATATGAATTTTTCAGATTTGCTCTCAACAACCATAAATCTATAACCATTGTCGATGTGGTATTGCTTGATATATGACACTGTGGACTCTTTTGTGTCAAAAGACATCCCAATACATAATGAATTTTCGGTCATTGGATTTGAAGCTTCAACTAAGGTGTGACTTGATGAGCCAGTATGATCTGTTGTATGCATTGTATATTGGTTGGTAACCAACTCATCTTCACTAAAATCAGACAAAATATCTGGATATTGACTTTGTCCGGCCATTTCTGTGCAAATTTGGTGAAAAGTGAAAATTTTGTAGGGTCAAAAATAATAAGGGGAGAAAAAAATATAAGACTTCAACAAAAATGTGGTGTTTAAATCGTGTGCAGAGAAGCCGATATTAATGGCAACGGTCAACCATATTAAATAACCTATTTTAATGCACACAAACGTCATTAATGACACTATTTCTTAATAAATAACCATTGTTGATACACAAAAGCCGCATTAATGGCAATGACTTTATTAATAAAAGCCAGCGACTTCATTAAATGAACAGTACAGAAACCGTCAGGCGGCCTGGCAACATTAATTGAAAGTCGTCCGCACCAATGATGACATTAATTGAAATTCATCCGCGTCAGTGACGACTTCACTTTGGTTGTCATCCGCACTGATGACGACTTCACTGTCCAAGACCCTGACACCATCACGTGCGCGAATCTGTGCGCATTTATTTCGTGGTTGACCGTGCCCGTGATGTGTGGATCCCCTCACTGCACCACTTCCAAGCCATGAATTCAGGGAAATAGTGGAATTCAGAGATTCCTCCTACTCTCTATGCCATGCATAGTCCAATTTTTACATGCACTGGTCTAAAGTGTTGGCAGCTTTAAATGTCTTTTCTGAATGCATGCTCTCAACCACATTGCACGAAAATATTGAAGGATTGATGGACAGCTGCTGTGCATTCACGTGAGGAATCAAGGCATTGGTTTAAATACCTTCAAGTTGCATCCATATGCATCAGTTTCGGTTTGTGTGTTGTGCTTAGATTGGGAGAGAATTATTTGAAGTTTGTGCGCAGTGGGAGAGTGTTGAATACTTCATCACTTCTTTGATAGCTTCTATTTTCAAGGTTCAAGTATGATTTAATAATTTTTTTTAATTAATTTGCACACTTAGATTCTAATTTTTATTTACTATTTCTAATTTAGCATGACACGAAATGGACGCCCACCTCAAGATATGTCACTACTCCGGCTTCAGCATGAGCATATCACTCACGACTTATGGGAAGGACGAGAACGAGTTCTTAGACCGAGAATAGCTAGAGTTTGGATACTAAACAACCAAGACATACTTGATCCCCGTGTCATAAATTTAATGCATCAAGCTGGATTCGGACACGCCTTGTACATCCCAGACATGGATGTCAACCACTTCCTCATCAGTTCTTTATTAGAAAGATGGAGATCAGAAACTCACACCTTTCACTTCCCCCATGGAGAAACCACCGTGACACTAGAAGATGTAGCCGTCCTCCTTGGCCTACCGATAGACGAAGATGTGGTAATTGGTCCCACTACGATTGACGACATATTCGCCACCTTCCATGAACATCTAGGTGTCATTCCACCACCGACGGTGATAAGGGGGAACTCAATTTGAGTATCTTGGTTAAACACTACTTTCCAACAGCTTCCACCCAATGCAAACAATGAGGTTATTGCTCAATATGCGAGAGCGTACATTCTCACATTGATTGGAAGCATTTTAATGCCAGACACGTCTGCAACTAGGGTACATGTCATGTATCTACTTAGGCTAGCTGACTTGGATGTCATCAGAAATTATAGTTGGGGCTCTGCAGTCTTGGTTTGTCTATATCGTTGTCTAGATCATGGCATTCACCTATGCCAAGAAAATATTGGTGGATGCATGATTTTGTTACAATGTTGGGCTTGGGAAAGGATTACTTCTATAGCCC
>Ga0214543_1010148_pt1 | contig 14160 bp, 10 predicted proteins | sample CNSS2metaG_FD_160094 | JGI IMG/M metagenome (GOLD analysis project Ga0214543, IMG submission 160094) | Root nodule microbial communities from cowpea collected in UCLA plant growth center, Los Angeles, California, USA - CNSS2 | ecosystem: Host-associated > Plants > Roots > Nodule | place: USA...
ATGTGTGTGCGTGCGTGTGTGCGTGTGTGCATGTGTGCGTGTGTGCGTGCGTGCGTGTGTGCGTGCGTGTGTACGAGGGTGCGTGCGTGCGTATGTGCGTAGGTGCGTGTGTGCGTGTATGCGTGCGTGAGTGTGCGTATGTGTGTGTTTGAGTGAGTGCGTGCGTGCGTATGAGCGTGTGTGCGTGTGTGCATGCGTGCGTGTGTGCGTGGGTGGGTGTGTTAGTGTGTGCGTTCATGTGTGCATGTGTGCGTGCGTATGTGTGTGATTGAGTACGTGCGTGTGTGCGTGTGTGCGTGCGTGCGTGAGTGTGTGCGTGCGTGTGTGTGCGTGTGTGCATGCGTGCGTGTATGCGTGCGTGCGAGCGTGCGTGAATGTGTGCGTGCGTGGGTGCGTGCGTGCGTGCGTGCGAGCGTGTGTGAGTGCGTGCGTGCGTTGCCTTGAAGAAAAATATAGGCCAAACAAGATAGATAAATAACTCGACACCAATGAAAAAAATATGTGGAGAGTTGCATGTTACTTTTCGTACAATTTTTAAAAATTTAGTAATCAATTTTTTTTCCATCTAATAGGATGTACTTCTTATGTACCACCACTTTTATTATAAGTTAGACAAATCAACCCTTGTTGCTTGCACTGGTTTTTTCTTGTCATCCAATGAGATGTACTTCTTATGTACCATAAATTTTAATATATATATACAAAAATACAACCTTTATTTCTTGCATAAGGTGGCTAACTTGAATAAAAAAATAGTCCAATAAATGCGGCTCAATAAAAAAATAAGTGGGGAGCTTTGTATTACTTCTTGTACAATTTTTTAAAATTTACTAATCAAACTTTTTTTGTTACGTAACGGATGTACCTCTTATGTACCATGAATTTTAATATATGTCAAAAAATTCAACCCTTATTTCTTGCACTAGGTGGCTAACATAAGGAAAAAAAAAAAGGCCAAACAAGGTAGGCAAATAAGTGGACGTCAATAAAAAAAAAATTGGGGAGTTGCGTCTTACTTTTCGTACAATTTTTTAAAATTTAGTAATCAATTTTTTTATTCATCCAATGTGATGTACTTTTTATGTTCCACTAATTTTTTTATAAGTTAGACAAATCAACCGTTGTTACTTGCATTAGGTGGCTGAATTGAAGAAAAAAATAGGTCAATAAATAGAGCACAATAAGTAAGTAAGGAGGTGTATATTATTTCTCGTATAATTTTTTAAAATTTTCTAATCAATCTTGTTTTTGTCATGCAATGAGATGTACTTATTATGTACCATAAATTTTAATATATGTGTAAAAATACAACATTTATTTATTGTATTAGGTGGCTGGCTTGAATAAAAAAAATAGGCCAATAAATGGAGCATAATAAGTAAATAAGTGGAGAGGTGCTAATTACTTCTCGTACAATTTTTTTAAAATTTACTAATCAATCTTTTTTTGTCATCCAATGTAGCTCTTATGTACACGAATTTTAATATATGTCAAAAAATTCAACCTTTATTTCTTGAACTAGGGGCTGACTTGAAAAAAAAAGTGAATAAATGGGACTGAATAAGAAAATAAGTGGGGAGCTGTTTATTACTTCTTGTACAATTTTTTAAAATTTACTAATCAATCTTTTTTTTTTGTTATGCAATGGATATTTGTCTTATGTACCATCAATTTAGTTTAATTATAAGTTACAAAAAGTAACCCTTATTGCTTACACCAGGTGACTGACTTGAAAAAGAAATATAGGTCAAACAAGATAGACAAATAACTCGACTTCAATGAAAAAAATACAAACAGGTGGCACAGTTTGTATTCCATTGTACTGTGGGGTGTATTACATGTACTGTACAATTCTCCGTTACTGATTTAAACGGCGTCACATAAAAAAACTAAATTAAACACAAATTGAAAAATAAGGACCATTTTAAACATTTAGTAAAAATGAGGATTACAAAAATTTATAATATTAATAAATTTTGTTTCAAACTCTAAATTTTGTTTCAAACTAAAATAGTTCAGTTTTAGTTTTTTTTTAAATAGTAAATTTGTAACACATGGATATAAGAAGATTTACTGGATAAAGATAACATAAATTGAAAATAATAACCAATATCAGTTTCTTTAATACTTTCCTTTATTTTTGTTTTAATTTTGAGAAATAGTTAAAATTAGGCTTAAATATATATTTGGTCCCTATTTTTGTTGATTTTATTCAATTTGGTCCATATTTTCGTTTTATGTTTAATTAGGTCCTCATTTTCGCCAAATTGTGATCAATTTGGTCCTTTTCATTAACGGTGTTTAAATAGTTAACGTTTTTGAACAGTACATGCCACGTGTCAGCTCTTGGTTTTTTTGATTTTTTTTTAATTTTTTTAATTTTTTTTAAATTTTTAAAATTTTTTTTTAAAATTTTTTTTAATTTCAAAAAAAGTGTCCATGTGTCAAGTCACAATTGTGCCACGTGTCAATGCTAGTGTCACGTATGGTAATATTATTTTTTTTGTTCAATTTAGTTCCTATATTCGTTATTTTTGTTCAATTCAGTCCCTATATTCGTTATTTTTATTTAATTTAGTCCCAAATTTTGTTAAAATAGAACCATTTAATTTTTAAAATTGACATTATTATTACTTATTTTTTAAATTTAATTATAAATTATAATATTTAACTATTAATTGAATATAGTTCTTAGATTCAATTGTTAAATAAAATATAATTATTTAAATATTATTAAAATTTAAAAAATATATATTAACATTTGTAAAATTTATATTTAAATTTAAAATGCATTTTAGATATTAAAATCTAAAATATTTTATATGTAAATGTTAATTTTACAAATATTAGTTTATTTTTTTAAAATATTTTTATATATCAATTTTAAAAATATTTTAGAATATAAATATTAGAAAAAAAATTAATAATTATATTTTTATAATATTTTAAATAATTATATTCTATTTAGAAATTAAATATAAGAATTTATTCTATTTATAATTAAATTTAATAATTTATAATTGAATTTAAAAAATAATAATTGTAAAGGTCAACTTTAGAAAAGATATTAATATAATTTGTATAAAAGATATTAAATTTAGTGTCAATTTGAAGAGGACAAAATTAATTTATTTTAATAAAAATTGGGACTAAATGGAACAAAAATAATGAATATAGAGACTAAATTGAACAAAAAAAATAATACTACCACAAACTGACACATGACACTTATATTGACACGTGGCACAATTGTGACTTGATACGTGGACCATTTTTTTTGAAATTAAAAAATTTAAAAATAAATTAAAAAATTAAAAAAAAATTAAAAAAACCAGAAACTAACACCGTTAACTATTTAAACATCGTTAGTAAAAAAATCAAATTAACTATAATTTGACGAAAATAAAAACCTAATTAAACATAAAATAAAAATAGGAACCAAATTAAATAAGCAGAAATAAAAACTAAATATATATTTAAGTCTTAAAATTAATCTAGGAAAGGCCATTTTGGTTTTGTCATGGAATAAGTCATCAACTGGGAATACTAATATTTCATAGCTCATTTGTCCTCTTCTCGGCTCCCAGTTTAGGGAAAATCTAACAATTCCAGGGTTTTTCTCATTGGAAGATCAATCAACTGGGCTTCGAGATGGTGAAGGAGACCGAATACTATGACGTGCTGGGAGTCATCCCCACGGCATCCGAAGCCGAGATTAAGAAAGCCTATTACATGAAGGTAACAGTGTAATTCTGCTATCTTTGTTCTTATTTGGGTATTTCTTCTCTCTCGTGCCCATAACTATTTTGCTCTGAGCTACATAACTATTTTGCTTTGCAAGCTATCTTAAACCTCAACAGATCCGTGTAATCCCATTTTGCAGTTTAAATAGAAAGAAATTAGCAGATGCCTAGTCGTATGGCTGGATCTGTCCATTTTGTTGAATTCAAAATGAGATGTTAACTCGCGATGATGGTTTGCTCTATATAATGCTAGCTAAACCTATATACGATGAAGTTGAAATGCTTGTACATCCAATAGCAATCTAACTTTGGAAATCTGAATATAAATTCAGACTGTTTTAATGGTTGTCTTCTATTACCAAGATTTAAAACAAAACCAAGTGGTTTGATTATGTTATTTATACCTTCTCTTCAATACTTGATGTGCAGGCAAGGCAGGTGCATCCAGATAAAAATCCAAATGACCCTCTTGCTGCACAAAATTTTCAGGCAAGAATGTTGTATTTCAGTTTAGGGCTATTTAAATTTTAAGGGCACTGAATGTCATCCTACCTGGACTTGGACTGTCTAGTTAATTGATGAAAAGAACTTTCCTCTGTATAATTATTTTATGATCTAAATATAATTGTTGAATATTAAATCAACAACCACATTCTCGAGACAGTGTGTTAGACATCACATAACTTGCATTCTGCCATTCTATTACCAGTCAACCTACAAGTCATATCTTGGTTCACCTATTGGAATTTGTCTTGTTGAATATCATATGCACCACCAAATGCTTATAATTTTTATGGAGTTTTATATTATTCTGCTTTCTCTTATTGTCAATTTTCCCATTGCATGTGTCAAACTGTCTTCAACAAAACAAGTAATATCATGATGCAAATATCATTATTCTTAGTTCTACTGTTTTTTACTATATATCATGTAGAGCTATAATTTTAACCATGTTAAGTAGTTATCCCTATATGTTTGATACTCTGGTTTTAGGTTTTAGGTGAAGCTTACCAAGTTCTGAGTGACCCAGCTCAAAGGCAAGCTTATGATGCTCACGGAAAATCGGGAATTTCAACGTTAGTTCCCTTTTTAAAATTAAGATTTTACATAGTAGTTGAATATCAAGCATGATAGGATGTGGAAAGTTGTAATCTCTTATTGATTTTTAGAGCATTTTTTTTTATATAAAATCAATCTCTTGTGCTGGTTTATGTCTTTTATTCATTATTTTCAGGGAAGCAATTATTGATCCTGCAGCGATCTTTGCAATGCTTTTTGGTAGTGAGCTTTTTGAGGAGTATATAGGCCAGTTAGCCATGGCATCAATGGCTTCAATGGACTTTTTTACTGAAGGAGAACAATTTGATACTAAAAAGTTGCAAGAGAAAATGAGGGTATAATAATATGGTCTTCTAACTGTATTCTCTTCTGACTACTTCTTTTACATATTTATAACATATATAAAAGCTGCATTTCCTTATGACACTTATATATCGTTATGTATACATATAACCTCTCACTAGTTATTATAGGAATCTTTATGTGACCATACCTCATAGGATTCTTAATGTGACGATACCTGTTTTAACTAGTTACCCACTCACTAATAGTCTAGTCTTACCTAATTGTTTTTTTTGTTTTTGTTTTTGACAATGGTTCTTATGAGGATAATTACCAACCAGTTGCTACTGATATGCAAACTTCACAAAGTAATCTCTCCCAATTTCTATGTCTAAGTTTTTGTATCACCAGCATTGCTAGGGAGATTAACTCTACTATTAAAAAAAAAGAATAGGAAGTACCAACTCTACTGTTAGATATTAGGACTTGTACCTAATAACACAAAATAATCTGGTAACTATTTTAACATTTCAAGTTAGAGCGTAGATATTAGCTAGTAACGATCTTCTACTTTTTTTTTTAGTATTTGGTGAAGATGGGCACAAGTTGTTGTTTTGCATATATCCAGTAACAAAAAATCCCTGTTGAATTCTCGTGCACAAAATGACAATCAGCCTTCATACGCTTCTTTGGTCAGAATTAGGATTAGAGGCACTATGAATAGCAGTTTGGTGTGTTGTACTGCCAACCATTACCATCCACTATTTGTACATAAATACCGCTACCATTTCTGTTGTGGTGCTTGCCATGGACATGGCATCGTAGTGGTTTATGGCACCCATGGTGAAAAAGTGTTTTTTTTAAATGACTTTTTGGGCTGTAGTTTGGCCATTTTAAAACAACCCAAAAGCCAAAATACCCTCAACTCTTTGCTCTACCTTAAAACTGCCATCAATACTAAACTTGAGAGAACCATAGTGCAGCTTTCTCCTTCTCAAAGTTTATTTTGTTAACTGCACTGGCAACCAGAATCACACCGATGATTTGCCAGTTTCCAGAAGAATGCAGGCTACATGAACTGTTGCCACTTTTTCCAACGACCTTTTAACCTGATTATTTTTTCTTCCTGTTTGTTTGTTTTTATTCTTTAGTCCATTTCTTTTTTCTTTCCCTCTTTTCTTCTACTTTTTGTACATTCTTCATAGTGTGCTCTGTTTTTTATTCTTGCGGTACTCCCTTATCACAATTCATAACTGTACACCCACATAGACTTGCACCCCTGCAAAAATGACAATTTCTCATCTGATTCCAAAACTTAGGTCTAGCCTTGGTGTTATTAAAATGTGGCAAATTATACTTACATTTGGTTTTTCAACATGGTATATTACAAGGATGTAATAGTGGTTGTCTAGAAAGTATTCCATGTTGAGAAGTAATAGCTTATTTCTGATTGTTTGTCCGAAGCCCTTTATTTTGTGGGCATCGTTTCTCCTTCACAACAGTGGGTTCTTGTGATGTTGGGTTCACGATTGATGTGGGGTTTGAAATCATTATAATGACAAAAGAAGGATGTCTAGTTATTGATGGTTTGATACAATTGAGCTTCCACTCGTTTGCAGAAGACAATTGGTGTGGATTTGATCAATTTGTGTAATTGATATAAGCCGTATTAGTTGACTTTTGAAATGGTGTACCAACAGAATAAAACACTATTGCCATGGTTGATTGAGGGTGGGATTACATTTGATTTTAGACCGGTTGAATTGCTTCTTGATTCAAAGTTTATACAAGTTGGCAAGAGCACAAAAAAGAGTTTGACGAGTCAACTCAAATTTTCTCCCTTAAAGCATAAACTCTTTGGAGTTCACTTGTGAGCTTGACAATACTATTTTAATTTGTGCATTGAACAAGATAGATGTTTATTTTTATTTAATATAAAAATGTATTTGAATATATACTTTATATTATAGATCTGCAGTGAACAGTGCAAATTGTTATGAGGTTATTCTTAATAATTCGTCAAATTCTTTTAATTGACGTAGAGATAGAAGACAGTGGTAGATTGAAAATTATAAGTGATTAAGAAAATCAAGCGCACAATGATTAAAGGCTGGTAGTTTATGATGAGAGAAATTTTGATTAGTTAAATTGACTAGTTGTGACGATAGTTTGTTAAATGCACATCTAAATGATAGAAAAAAAAATGTTATAAATGTCTAATTTAGCGATCAGGAATGTGTTTAATTTCTACTTTCATTAACTGTTCTTAGTTTTTAAAATCGTTAATAAATCTCTTCAAAATCATGCAACCGATGCCTCACCACCCACACTCTTGCACTAGGACCAGAAATAAAGAAGAGAATGAGAGAAAATCTTCTAGCTGTTTATGGTTTCTGGTTTTTGAAACACTTGTTTTGGAAAGATTTTGCAGAAGTTACTAGATTTTGGAAACACTTGTTGAGTGGGTGAATTTATTTAGAAAACAATTTTTAAACCTAAAAGAAAGAAAGAAATCAAACATGGCTTAAGAATTTCGCTCTCCAAGGTTTATATTCTAATTTATAAGAGTGTATTGTTTAGTTTGTATTTAATATTCAAAATAGCAGCCTTCTCCCACAATACTATATTTTTTAGCAACAAACTAATGCAGGCACTGCTTGCATGTCACCATCAAGAAAGGCTAACAATGTCGTACTTATCAGCCAAACAGGTTTGAGTGGAATGCTAAATTATTAAGGGTGATGCTAATAGTTCTCTGTTTTATTGTCATTCTCCCCAAGGTTGAATCTATTGCATTGTATATGTGGATGACATTGTTATTATAATAAGCAATAAGTAGGGTATTGTACAACTAAAACAATATCTTCCTCAAAAGTTCCAAACAAAAGATCTTAGACGCTTGAGTTATTTCCTTGATATAAAAGTGGGCACAATCCAAGGATGTCTTGGTCATATACCAAAGAAAATATGCTCTCAACATTCCAGAAGAAACATGGATGATAAATGTTAAGCTTGTGAACATACCGATGGATTCAAGTGTCAAACTTATTCCCGAGCAAGGAGAACCATATCCTGATCATTGGAGATAAGAAGATTAGTTGGCAAACTAAATTACCTTGTCCTGGCCGCATTTGTAGTGAGCGTTGTTAGTCAATTTTCAAACTTCCCTTATCAAACCATTGGGATGTAGTTGTGCGGATCCTAAAGTATATTAAGAAGACTCCTGGAAAAGGCCTCATTTATGAGGATAAGTGAAATACTCAAATTGTTGGGTATCATGATGCTGACTGGGTAGGCTAACTAACCAAGCGATAGACACTCCATTTCATTGTAGGCAATTTAATATCATGGAAAAGTGGGAAACAAAATGTTGTTGCATGATCAATTGCAACAGCAAAATACAGGGCAATGACATTAGTCACTTATGTGCGCATATGGCTAAAGCAACTCCTTGAAGAGCTAAAATTTGTAGAATAAAATCCCAAATGCACCTTGTATGTGACAACCAGTCAACATCGCACATTTTTAATTCTATCTTGCATGAGAAGACCAGACATATTGAAGTGGATTATCATTTCATAATAGAAAAACTAGAGTATGGAGACATCACTAGATTTGTCAACTCTAGTTAGTAGTTGCCTAACATACTCACCATGTCTCTAAGATGACCATGGATTGATTATATTTGTAACAAGTTTAAGCACATTCGACTTATGTGTTCCAGCTTGAGGGGAGTGTTTCGGATACCCATTTTCTACATCTCTTGCACTTAATTTAATTTTCTCTTTCAACAACTTTTTATGTGAGAAATAGCTATTCCATCTTTGTTTCATTTCCAAAAGTTTGACATGGTCATCTTGAAGGAATTAAATTATCCTGTTTTAGGTGCAATTTTTTTGTGATTGCTGTTTTGACAGATTTGTTCTTCCTATAGGTTGTTCAGAAGGAAAGAGAAGAAAAGCTTGCAGAGATATTGAAAAATAGACTCAACCAATATCTCCAAGGAAACAAAGAGGAGTTTCTTAATCATGCAGAAGCTGAAGTAGCCCGGCTATCCAATGCAGGTACCGTTACCAAATAATAATTTCAGACATGCAGACATGAGGATGAAAACATTGTATAGATGCAAAATTACATTATCAATTTCATGGTTACATCTCATTTTGGTGCTTTTTTGGTCACATCAATCTGTGGCTGTAAAAGTTATTGAAATAAATTGCTTTATTGTTTACCCATCATGATATGGTTAAAAGATTGACTTAACATCATTTTTCTAATCTCGAGTATTTGAATATCAAAATAACATTACCAGGACTGTCACGGTGCTTTTTCTGAATTATTCAGTTGTCATTATACAGCTTATGGGATTGATATGTTGAATACCATTGGCTACATATACGCAAGGCAGGCAGCAAAAGAGCTAGGGAAGAAAGCAATTTATTTGGGTGTGCCTTTTATTGCTGAATGGTTTAGAAACAAAGGGCATTCTATTAAATCTCAAGTTACAGCAGCAACAGGTGAACAACTTTTACTTGAAAGCCTCTCCAGGCTGTGTGATACAGTACAATTCATTTAAAAAATGAAAAACAGTATTCTGGATGTGCTTGTGTGAGTTTTATCTTTATTTTACTCCCTTATTTTGGATGTTGGGTGTTTCTTTGGGCTTGGTGAATTGAATTGACCACCCATAAAGGCTTTAGTAAAACGGTGAACCTATGCTTGTGGCAAAGTACAATTCATGTAAAAAATGAAAAACTGTATTATGATGTGCTTGTGTGAGTGTTATCAAACCAATAGATGATCTATTTATATTACTTTTCACAACCAACATGGACAAGTCTTCTCGGTTTGTTGGACTTCCACCTGATCTTGCTGCAAATCAAAATCAGATGTATCGTGACCTACTGCTCCCACCTGTGACAGTCCAAAAGCAGTTGTTTCATCTCTTAACTGTACATGCTTTTGAATCATCTTCCACTTCTAGTAGGGATTCTTGCCCTTGTCTCACAATTATACCATTGTGGAGGATGTGGTGGTCGTGGACGTGGTCTCTATTGCAACTTCTCTAAGAATAGGAGACATGTTTAAGCAAAGTATCAAATCAAAGCTAGGGAGCAATCCGGTTCAGTCAGTGTGGCACAAGTCACTGCTCAGTCTTAGATATTGCTATCTCTACCACTAAATATCATGAGCTTCTCTAGCTTTGCTCAACCAATGAGGTTGCCTCACTTGTTATTGGTATGGCACAGTCTATTAATTGCCACAACATTTTTGGGGGATGTCATGCCTACTACCTGCCAGTTGATTAATTGCATGCCCTACTTGTTTCTAAATAATCACATTTCTAATTCTATATTGGATATTAAATAGGACCTTCATCCTATTCCCTTATGAGTCTTTAAGAATACATGTTTTTTTCATGATTTCACTCAAGGTAGAAATAAACCATCTACAAAATCTTTGTAATATATTGTTCTTGGTTAATCTGGTATCCAGGAGAGCTACAAATGTTTCTCTCTGTAATGATATCTGCTCTATGACTTTCCTTGAAAATACTATTTTCTGTTCTTCTAGCATTGAAGATGTTCTTGAGGTTTGACCTGAACTTCCAACTCCACTTGTTGCTCCTGTTCAAACGTCTCTTGCTATTCCTCCACCTCCTACACTACTCACATGACAAACACATGCTCAATTGACACCACCCAACAGACTCTCCAACATCATTACTTGCTCCAAATGTCCTTCCACCATTGTTGCGTGCACCTGAACTTCCTTTAGTATGTCACAAAGGTATTTGGTCCACTTGTAATTGTAATCCCAAATACGCTCTAAATCTCATTTGTAACAACGTATCTCCATCCTATTACTCCTTTGTCCCATTTTGGATTATGTGCCTATTCCCAAGTCTAAGGGGATACCATGATTAACACCAATTGGCAACAAGTGATGCTAGTAGAAATTGTTTTGTTGGAAGCCAACATCACGTGGGAGCATGTCCCCAAGTCTGCTAATAAATTCACAATTGGGTGTCGAGTGTCTATACAGTCAAGATAGCACTAGATGCCACTTTTTTCGCTAATGGCCAAAATCACCTGTCTTTTTCTTACTATAGTTGTCATTTGTCATTGTCATCTTCATCACTCGGACATAAAAAGGGCATCCTTCCTGGTAAGTTACAGAAAAATGTGTATATTAATCAACTACCCAATTATATAATCTCATTTGACTCACATCTTATTTGTAGGCTTCGTTGCTCCCTATATGATTTAAAGTAATCTCTTGTGGCATGGTTTCATTGTTTAACCTCTGCCCTACTTGAATTTATGTCTGGTAGTGAAGCTGATCACTCAATCTTTCACCTCCATACTCCATCTAGACTCTACATCTATCTTGTTATATATTTTGGTAATATCATTATCACTGATGAATATTTTGATGGGATCCTTCGTCTAAGGTCTCATCTTCATGGTCAATTTGAATGTAAGGGGACTTTGTCATTTCTTTGTAGAAATATGCCTTAGAAAGCATCGTTGTATCTACATGCTTGATTGTCACCTTAGTGACTCTTGTGGTCTAATGTGAAGTTTCTTTCAATGCAAAGGGAAAGACCCTGAAAGATATCATCTATTAAGAAGACTTGATCACTTCACTATCATGAGGCAGGCATCACATTTGCAGTTAGGGTGGTTAGTCAATTCTTCAAGGAACCATGTGATAGTCATTGAAAAGTTGCCACTCCGTCAATACCTCAAAAATGCACCAAGCCATGGATTAATACATGAGGACAAAGGCAATTGCAAATTTGACGCTGATTGGGTAGGATCACCATAAAATAGGAAGTCCGCTTCTAGATATTGTGTTCTCATTAGAGGAAACTTGATCCCCTTGAGGAGCAAGAAGCAAAAAACAGTTTCTAGTTCCAGTTGTAAAGCTGAGTACCGCACAATGCAATAGCTGCTTCTGAGATTACATCTTAGGCAACTCCTCTACCAATTAAAATTTGAAGGCACTCAAGAAACTTGTATGCAACAGTCAAGCTTCTATTCACATAGCATAAAATCCAGACTTTCTGTGAATGGACCTAACATAGACATTGTCTGTCATTTTGGTAGAAAGAATGTGCTTTCAAGAGAAATCATCACTATCTTTGTCAACTTGCAGACATGTTAACTAAATCCCTTAAGGGCTACGGTGTTGGTATTAAGTTTGACAAAAATGATATTTGCTCCAGCCTAATTGAGACTGTTAAAGATGTAAATTGGCTAGATTAAGTAGAGAGATATGGTATGATTTGATAAGGAAATATCTTACCAAATACTTCTCTTTATTAGGTATTGATTTTGTTGTTTATTATTATATCTTTTCTTCATTATAAATAAGAGTACTCGTGTGTACAAAACACATAAACAAGCAAGCCTGTCTATAGTATCTATGTTAGAAATTAGTAATCTCTTTCGTAACTCTTCCTTCTGATCCTGGTAGCTGGACGTTATATTCTTCCACTTCTTTTAACTAGAGATTCTTTTTTTTTTTTTTCAATTGTACTGGTATATTTTCTCTTCCCCAATAAGCCCCATATCAAGTCTTTTATTTGGTCTGTGATAACTGAATGATTGGTATTTGTTTCTAACTAATCTATTTTGTTTTGGCTCTCGGGCTTGCAAACATGAATTGCTAATGTGAAAACATTGTGCCGGAGGTTAATCATTTTTTTTTTCTTTGTTGTGGTTGTAGGGGCAATTGCTTTAATCCAATTGCAGGAGGATATGAAAAAGCAACTTAGTTCAGAAGGGGACTATACTGAAGAAGAGCTTGAAGAATACATGCAATCTCACAAGAAAGTGATGATTGACTCTTTGTGGAAGCTTAATGTGGCGGACATTGAAGCCACTCTTTCCCGTGTTTGTCAAATGGTTGTCTTTTCTAGGCCAATGACACTTAATTGCATGAAGTAGATTTAAGGGCTGGCTATGTTTAATTTATCGTGTGTGCTTCGCTTTAGGTACTTCAAGACAACAGTGTCAAGAAAGAGGAACTCCGTGCACGAGCTAAAGGGTTGAAAACCCTTGGTAAAATCTTCCAGGTGGTATTTCTTTCCCTTCTTCATATAATTTTAGCAATATTGTATACTGATTATAAAATGATTTTGAATTCACGATTCCAATTTAGAGGGTTAAGTCAGCCAATGGAAACGAGAATGAATGTGTACCAAGTAAGGCAGTGCACAAGTTGAATGGAAGTGAAACTAGCAATGATGCTTGTTCTCCTTGTACATCACCCAAATCTTCAAATCCTGATTTTTCTAGTGATACTTCATTTGCATCCCAGGTGCAACTTTTCACGCTGGTCCTTTAATTTTTTCTTTTCATTTGGCTAGATTACTGTCATTGCATTTACTTCTATCCAATTTAGGCTAAATTTTTTCTATTTCATTTATTTGAATGTAAATATTTATAGTGACATGTTATATTTGTTTTGATTCAATGTAGAGCCCCTACGTGGAGGCCCCGCACTTCGCTGGCATGCAATTTGATTATAACTTTCCGAGGCCGACCGCCCCACCGGGTGCCCAGAGACCTACTCCAACCAGCAAGGATTGAATTTGATATGCCGTGTGCAGTTTTTTTTTTTTTTTTGGAGGAGGAGAGGGGGTGGGGAGGGTATGTATGTCTCCTGTCGAATGTGCCTGTATCGGGGTGTGTTATTGTATGTATCACTCTTGTAGAATGTGCCTTTATGTGCTGGAGATCGTATCTTTTCGGCGGGGACCGCGCATTGTGCAGTGTGGTTTTGCATGTCTAATAATTCTATACATAGATGAGAGAAAGATAATTTAAAGTAGTGTTATCACTACCAACTGGCCGTGATTGGCTGCCATGTACTTTGAATAGTGTATTTTGTCGGGGTGCCAGCACTTAGGTTACATTAAGTTTCTTTTTTCATAAGAGGTAATGTTAGTCCATTTTAGAGGGGATTCCTGTGTAAAACTAAATTCATATATATATATATATATATATATATATATATATATATATATATATATATATATATGTATGTGTGTGTGTGTGTGTGTGTG
>Ga0214543_1010150_pt1 | contig 14155 bp, 7 predicted proteins | sample CNSS2metaG_FD_160094 | JGI IMG/M metagenome (GOLD analysis project Ga0214543, IMG submission 160094) | Root nodule microbial communities from cowpea collected in UCLA plant growth center, Los Angeles, California, USA - CNSS2 | ecosystem: Host-associated > Plants > Roots > Nodule | place: USA...
TATATGGTTTATAGTCATAGTCATGGCATAGTTATGGTCATTGAGAGATTGTGGTTCTATATGGTTATATGACATTAGTCTTACACATATAAGACCTTAGACACCACTTTTACACCAAAACCTTAAGACAATGTTGTTATGGGTCTTTATTCTTATATAGTGTTTAACTTTGTCTTTTCAATCCAATGTGGGACTTTTTGACTCACACTTGGATTATTCCCAACAGTTTGCAATCTCGCCCAAGCGAGAATTTTAGCTTAAGCGTGAACTTTTAGCTTAAGTGAGACCAATCTAGCTTAAGCAAGAATTCTTAGCTTAAGGGAGACCAGTCTAGCTTAAGCGAGAATTTCTAGCTTAAGCGAGAATTGCTGCAGAATTTTAATTCCTTACTTTGTGGATTGATTCAGTTACTCTTAAAAGCATGAATCTATGATTATGTATGTTTCATGTAATATTGACTTGCTTGGTATGAAATGAAATACGAATGGGTTGGTCGGTTGGACATTGGCATAAGATTATAATGCTTGAGATGACATGTTGAATGTTATGCATAAAAGAGTTCCATAGGAAACTCTTGGTGATGGTGTGGTTAGTGTATACCTTGATATAGGAGATGTCTAGATAAAGGAAGGTATCCTGAACTCTAATAATTGTTCACGCTAATATAGTGTAGAATGATTGATGTGGTGAGAGTGGTAGGAGGTCCTAGTCTTTGGTAGGATAATGGTCTTAGACAATCATATGATTAACCCTGGGATGTGGTTGGGTGATAACCCTTTGTGTCTAGACTCTATAGAGTTTAGAAACCAACATAGGCGCATACTTCCTTTAGAATTCTATATTAAGATTATAATTCGGATAATTGAGTCAGAGGGTCTTGCATTTGTTTGTTATCACATGTTTGAGTGCCTACTATTCCACCTATTTATGATCTGCTTTAATTATCTGCTTGCCATTACATGTTGAAAAATATTTTTTTACTCCACCTTACCCCTTCTGCTTGATATGTCTGTTTCTCTATTGGCTTTTCCTTTTTGCAATGATCACCAAATTATTGGTGTGAGTAGATGTGAAAACCCCTGGTGGTCATTATTTTATAAAAGATGATGGGAATGTTGCGGTTTAGATGAAACATGTGTTGGCTCATTATTGAGATCGAGGATTCATGTTTTCTTGTTTTGTAATTTTTTGTTATATGGGCAATCCTTTTGGAATTGTTAACTTTTATGTTTTGTATGGCATTTGTTTTGTGTTTTAACTTGGATAACTGTAATAGGTTAGTACACACACACACACACATATATATATATATATATATATATATATATATATATATATATATTTAATGTTGTGTGCTTTTTATGTGATATTTTATTTAGTAGATTTGTTATATTTAAATGGGATGTCACATTTATCACATTCATGAATTTGAATTTGAAAGAAAGTATTGTTTATAATATTAAAGAACTATTTTACTTGACAATGTATTTATGATTTTTATGATTTAAAAATTATCTCCTTAATGACTTGAGTTAGAAGTTTAAAATATAATTTCTTCGTATAGGAGAAAAACATTTTTTCAGCTGTATAAGCTTATTTGAAAAAAGGAATAAAGTAAAATAGAATAAAATATTCTTTAAAATTAAAATATATTATTCAGGTATAAGTTCAAAATCATATTTGCGATAAATTATATCAAAATAATTAAAAGAATAGTTTTTATAAACTTATTTTACATGTTTGTTATTTATTTTTTCCTTTTTTAAATATTTATAAAAAATATATTCTAAAGTACTCATAATTGTATATAATAAATTTACTAACATTGAAAATAATTATTTTAAATTTCATATTAAAGATAATTTGTGATCACTAATCCATAACTATTAGAACACGCCAAAGATAAATATATATACTCTTTTTTTTTTAAAGCGAGATTTTCCATTTATCCTTACAAAACAATGAAGGAAACATTGAAATCTATATACTTCGAAAGTTAACACGAGATTGCAGCAGTTGCTGCAAGCAGAACAACCCCAAGGGACACCAAGGTTGTCCCATGAGTGATGGCACCGGAGCTGTCCTTGGCTGCCCGACCCTGGTCATCATCTTCTGCTGAAGAGTTTTCCTTATCAGCTTTGGGTGCCTTGGCCACAGCTGGAGCTGGAGCTATAGTCTTAGGCTTAGAGAAGTCCAGAGGAATGAGCACCTTGTCCACATGATAGATTGCAAGAGTCTTATCGGTGTAAACGATGCCTGTGAGAGTGGCATTCACCACCCCAGTTGAAATGTTCACGCTGTTACCATATGCTGTCACGTTCAGCTGATACCCTGTGGGACTGTCACTGGCCAGTGTGAGCACAGGGTTGCTGAGAGCGTCAAAGTTTGAGCTTGACACGTAAACGGGGAGGACATGATACTGTATCAATGCCTTTTGTTGTCTGTCACCCAGGGAGTTGAAGTACCCTGCTTTGAGCTCTGAGAAGGAACCATCATCTGGTGCAAGGATGGTTAAGCCTCCATTCTTTGAGGTCACAAGCTGTGCGTTCACTTGGTTGATGATTTGTGTGGTTTTCAGCAACCGGATTAGCGTGTTGAAAGACTTGGCCTTTCTTAGGATCTTCACAATGTCTTGGCTGCCAGAAGAGTCAGCACCTGAAGTGGGTGACTGGGGTAATGCTGGGACTAACGGCTTTGCAGGGGCCGGAGCTGGTGTAGCAGGGGCAGGCTTTGCAGGAGCAGGTTTCTCTGGGGCTTTAGGGGCTGCAGCTGGTGACTGAGCTAAAGTGGTGATTGAGAAAAAGGGGGAAAGTAGTAGGAGTGAGAAGAAGAGAGTTTGCTTCATCTTTTGTTGCTAATTGTAGGCTGTAGTAGATTGATTTGCTGCTAAATTGCAGAAGAATTGGAAATTGTTATTGCAAAAAATGTTTTGATGTGTGGAGGGTGAAATGGAGGAGGGTGTTTATATAGATGCCAAATGAATGACAGTTAGTTACAATTTGTGGGTGTAAAATATTTTATGGTGGTGATTTGTGAAGGATATGTTTTCTCCATCTGTTAGGAAATTAAGGTGGTATGGTATATCAAGGCAGATAAAGTTGATTGAGAAGTGGATTTGGCTACTAAATGCAGGGAAAATTGATAGAGAAGTGAGATCTCAGTTGGTTGTGAGCTGATAAAAGATGAAGACTTGTGCAGGAAAATTAAGTACCCTCTGTTATGATTCAGGTAAGCAGATGTTATATCAAATCAGTCACAATTAAGAAAGCTGGAGTAACTGTGAAAGTCTTTAACTATCGTTTGTTTCAATTAATCATCCAAATCCAGGTTGAAAAAGTAATAAAAGCCTCTCTTCTCTCTTATCTTAAATTTCTTTACTAATCTTTCTTAGCTAGAAATCTCTGTACAAACAAGGTGTGAGTTATCCTTAGAAGTAAGGCTCACAAGAAATAGTTACTTGCAGTGTTGATTTGGTTGATCAATACATGAGCAGACCCCGATAAGAAGACTATTTTGCAACCTTTATGGTGAACTCCAAAAGGGATTCCTACCCTTTCCAAGTTAAGTGCAGCACATAGATCATTTAGAATGATGAGGATCCTCTGCTCTTTCTTGATCCTATCACACAGAAGTTCAGCTCTTCCACCCACAGTCTCCTCACCAAATCGCAAGCCTAACATCTTACCAAGCTCTTCTTGAATCCTCTTCAGTTCTGGCTTTTTTGTGACACTTGCCATCACAGTTACATCAAACAAGTTATCTCTCTTCACTCTTCTCGACATTTTCTCAATCAAGTTGTTGGTACGCAAAGTGCTTGATCCGTACACCCCAACCATGTCAATGTTTGGATTTGCTAGAGCCTCCATTGCCTCTTCCAGAGGCATGTTTACCAATCCGGAGACCTCTGTAGAATTGGAAATTATTGCTTTTTGATGTAAGAAAGAATCAAAAGGTACAATCGACATATTGGTCTCGCTGAGTTCCTGTTTTCGGGATTCTAATTTATGCTTGTCACCGAGATGACATGCTTGTCTCACAAATATTTTAGCAGTTGCAAGAGCAGCCCCCATTTATGTAAAGGAAAATAGCAGAAGTGATATACTCCAATGACCGAAAAAGGGTTATGCGAGTTGTATATATGGTGCAAAGAGAGGCATTTGCGATGTATGTTATAAATTATAACCGCGTGAGAAGACTTGCGAAGATGCCCCAAATTTTACGTTGAAACCGTGTTATAATCCAGTGTTTTTGTTTTGAATTCAACAATTCCGATGAAGATCTCTACTCGTTTCCTTTCTCTTTTCTATATCTTGTTGATGCTCACTAGTTTCCTTTCTACTTCTGTAGTATTTCAATACGCTAAAATTTCTTTAATAATACCGGGACGCATGTGTATATTTCTTTTGGAATTCATTTGGTTAAACTTTAAGCATATTTCAATTCTATAAAATCTTAACGATATATATGTGATAAATTAATTTTATCTATAGTTCTATATTTTATTTATGTTTACATTTTCTTTTCAATTTTATCTTTCAAGTATTTTTTTTTGGCGCTTTTGGTGAGGAGAAATGTGAAATTTGTTTTTCTAGAAACCAAATTCTAATCTGTTTTTGCATTTTTTTTATGGCATTTTTTTTCATCAAAAATCATTCTCCACCACCGTGCATAGGGATGGCAACGGATTGGGTCGGGCACGGATAGTACCTACTCGCAATCCGACCCGCCACAAAAAAACCCGCCCGCTACCCGTCCGTTTACACGTCGGGTATCCGTTTAAAAAATACCCGTGGATATTTTTAAAACCTGCAGGTATCCGTGAATACCCGATATCCGCAAATATTTAAAAAATTTATATTTTATAAATTTTTTAATATAGAATTATATAAATAAAATATAAAATTAAATTAAATTATAATTATAATTAAATTTGACATAATAAAATATACTGCTAATTTTAATTTTAATTAAATTTAACTTAATAAAATATAAATTAAATTTTCATTTTCATTTTTTTGCGGGTAATGGGTACCCGCGGGTACGGATAGTATGATACCCGTACCCGACCCGTTTATAAGCGGGTATTAACTATCCGTTGCGGATTTTATCCGCGGATATCCGCGGGCACGGGTATTTTTGTCATCCCTAACTGTGCAATTGTTGAAGGGGAGGAAAAATAGAGAAAAAATAAAGCAAAAAGGTAATAAATAATGATTTAATTATTAATATATTTGTAACTATCAATAATTTTTTCTTTGTATTCATTCAATTAAGTAAAATAAATAAATTTCTTTATCAAAATATTTTTACTTTATACTCATATATTACGAACATTTTTTTTAAATATTATTTTCTTTTTATTAATAATGATAATTGTAACATCTCATTTAATAGTTTTTTACGCTATCAAATAAAACATTATATCATGATCAAACATAGCATATAGTAGGAATAACAGTCATATACATATAAGTATATATAGCTGGTACAGTCATCCAAAATCACCACACAAATCCCTCCTAACAAGTGTAGAAATATAAGGAGAAGATCTAAACTACAAGTCTCAAGACTTTGCAGAATCTGGTCCAAAAACTAACACAACACTCAAGCAAAGGATCAACTCCTACTCAGCAAAGGGGTATCATCATCTGGATTTGGCTCTGCTCACATCAACCGTAGGTGATCATTGCAAATGAGAACACACAAGGACAAGCAAACATAAACAAAAGGGTAAGCTAACTGAAATAAGAGAAAATTATACAATTTACAATATAAATATCATTCACCACACATAGCTTAATTGTATAATTCTAGACTCGATATCCAGATTGTGTAAGCGACATTGGAGCTCTTAGTGGCTTGCATCTGTAACGGTTCCGAGACTCTGCAGAGTCTGGACACAAGGAGTTATCACCCGACCATTCCCAGGGTAAGTCCCCTTCGCGTCTAGGACTTGATCAAGTCCAAAGACTAGGACCTCCTGCTACTCCTCACGACATAATTCATTCTGCTCTATTTGAGCGTGAATGATTATTGGAGTTTCAGGATACCAACCAATATGGATTCCACACGTCCTTACACACACTAACAAGTTCACCTGAATTTCCCTTGAAATTCTATTCCAACCACAACTCCTCATAATTCATATTCATCCAATATCATCACGCAATACATTGATAAAGACAATCCAAGCATATAAGAGACTAATTCATATTCATCCAATATCATCACGCAATACATTGATAAAGACAATCCAAGCATATAAGAGACTAATTCATATTCATCCAATATCATCACGCAATACATTGATAAAGACAATCCAAGCATATAAGATACTAATTGCACAAAACCAATTTAGAACATGTAATCCCACTCTTTAAAATAGAATCTGAAGTACCCCACTGCAGTGGCTCTCGCTTACACTACTAGAAATATGTTAAATAGTGACTGAAATCAGTAACCAAAAATTTTAGTTACTATCAGTAACCGAAATAGTGACCGAAGTTTTAATCACAAAAAATCAATCATTAAATCAGTTACTATATTATTTAATTATTATTTAATTATTATTTAATTATTTATTTATTTTATCTTTTATTTTTACTTTTATTTCCCTCAAAAATTTTCTCCTTCCCCCCAAAATTTTACTGAAAGTAAATGTTTACACCAAATGAATCCCTACCAACCATCTCAGCACCTTTTCTCATTGCTTGTAACCTAGACACACCATCCTCACAATTTGTCGCGACGGTCTCCTCACAATTTCAAACTCGCTTCTCATAATGACTTGCCCCTCACTGTGATTTGTCTCTTGCTGTGACTCTTCCCTCACCGTTACTCGTCCCTCCCTGTGTCGTTACGCTCACTAGGTAACCATTCTCACAATCGCTTCATCCTTTCTATTTTATCTGTTTTGTTATTTTAAGAGTTTTGAATCATTGATTTTATTGTTCAATGGATTACTAAGAAGTTTGAATCAAGGAAGGTTTAGGTTTTCTTTCCCAGATAAATTTGGGGGTTTCTTCAGGGAAAGACATGAGGGTTTCTTCCCAAAAAAGAAGGTGTTAGAAAACCTTGAATAATTGCAGAGGCTTGCTTGATGTTTAATATCAGATTAAATTTTTAATACATGAAAGAATTGTTAACTTATCATCTTTGTAAGTATTAGCTTCATATCCTCTGCCTGCCTCTGTGTGTGCCTGACTGGAAACTAAGTTTTGATGGTAAGTTGAAAAAATCATAATGATTTTGGCTTCGGTTATATGACTATTGAAGGCGAGAGGCCATCTCGCTTAGGCGAGTCAGTCTCGCCTGGGCGAGGCTCTAACAGTGGCAAAAATTAAAAACTGAGTGAACTCTCGCTCAGGCTAAGCTGTTTCGCTTAGACGAGATTGTCTCTCACTTAAGCGACTTCAGCTCGTCTAGGCGAGACCTCGCGCAGGAACAGAGGTGGGTTTTCTGGTGTTTTCGCTTGGGCGAGAATTACCCGTCTAGGCGAAAATACCAGATTACTCACTGTTCCCACATGCAAGAGCACTGAATTCATGTCAAACAAAAATCAAGCAATCACACATGCGTTTCAGACATCAATTTAGCACACAAAGCTTCAATCTAACCCACCAAACATAATTCACGATTTAAATAGAAAGAATTACATATAGCTTCTCTTACCTCTAGAGATTGATAATTAGCTATAACCTTTCCAACCAAGAGCACTTCAATTGCACAACCTATTGAGCTGGAATGCAGGTTCATAAAGTGAGAATGGTTCCCAAATTGGCTCAACAAGAATGGAGTTCTAAAATTTCGAATTAAAGAGAGATAGGAAGGTTGGAATTAACTTACATGGAGGAAAAGGAATTGTAGCTGAGGGGAGAGGTTCTGAATTAGCCTTAGGTCTGAATTCTGCAACAGGGAGAATGATTCTGATTTTTGGATTGTAAAATTCAGAATATTTTCTCGTAGAGAGAAGGCAAAGGAAAGTAGAGAGGGAGAAGGGTGCAAGGTGAGGTGGAGTGTTGTTCTGTGGTGTGGGTAGCAGAGAGAAGAGAGTATATGGGAAGAGAAAATGGGTTCTCACAATAATAATTAATTTTTATTTATTTTTTCATTTATTTATTTTACAACATATACAAATTGAAAAAAAAAGAATTTTATTTATAAACATACACCTACCCTTATTATAATTTATAATTTTACATAGTCCAAACACTTATATAATTACTTCTAAATATATTTAAAGTAATAAAAAATTCTTTAACTAATTTACATTTATTTCTTAAATTATTAACTATCCACAATAAATATGTTTTTCATTTTCTTCTACTAACTTATTTTTAAATAAATTATTTACTGAATAAATATATAATTGTCAATTTTAATGTAAAAAAAGTCAATGCAGTTAAGAATTCAGTTCTTTATTTATTGGTTAAAATACCTTTTTGGTCCCAATTTTCGTCAAAATTTTTTAAATAAGTCCTAATTTTGGTTCTGTGTTCAAATAGGTCCTAATTTTCGTCAATTTTGTTCAATTGGGTCCTTTTTTGCTAACAACGTTTAAATCATTAACAGCCATGAACAGTGACTGCCACGTGTCACTTTGTGGTTTTTTTGAATTTTTTAATTTTTTTGAAAATTTTTTGAATTTTTTTTTAAATGTACACGTGTCAACACAGTAGCATGCCACGTGTCACTTCGTGGTTTTTTTGAATTTTTTTATTTTTGTTTGAATTTTTGTTTGAATTTTTTTTAATTTTTTATAAATGTCCACGTGTCAACCCAGTAGTGTGACACGTGTCAAAGTCAATGTTCTATATTCAATTTGGTCCCAATATTTGTTATTTTTGTTCAATTAGGTCCCAATTTTTGTTAACATTAACCAATTTGGTCCTCTTCAAATTAAAATCAAATTTAATTTCTATATTAAAATTCACATTTTTTATTAAATATTTTTATATAATATATTAAAATTCACATCATTATAACTTTGATATAAAAATTAAATTTGGTCACATCTTTGATAGAGACAAAATTGGTCAATTTTAAACAAAAATTAGGACTAAATTGAACAAAAATAACAAATATAGGGACCAAATTGAATATAGAACATTGACTCTGACATGCGGCACGCTACTGGGTTGACACGTGGACATTTATAAAAATTTTAAAAAAATTCAAAAAAACCACGAAGTGACACGTGGCATGCTACTGTGTTGACACATGTACATTTTAAAAAAATTAAAAAAAAATTAAAAAAAAAATTTAATTTTTTTTTTAAATTTAAAAATTAAAAAAATTCAAAAAAAATTCAAAAATTCAAAAAAACAACGAAATGACACGTAGCAGTCAGTGTTCATGACCGTTAATGATTTAAACAGTGTTAGAAAAAAAGATTCAATTAAACAAAATTGACAAAAATTATAACATATTTGAACACAAAATAAAAATTAGGTCTTATTTAAAAAAACTTGATTAAAATTGGGACCACCAATATATTTTAAGCTTATTTATTTATACTGAATTCTGCCTGTTTTTGGCGTCCACATAACCATTTGAAGCTTGCAATTTTTTTTTAATATTTTTTGCACTCAATCAACCACTGCATAACAGTGCTACCCGGAAAACAATTTTCCATCGTGAAAACATCGCGGAAGCAGAAGTTTTTCCTCCGAAAGCTCATGGAATAGAAAAAAAAAAACACAACTTTGCCTTAAATTCGGGCCCGGGGAAAAACATTCCGACACAAAGAAAAACACTCTGATATTAACAAGTTAGTCACATAAATATATCGTTTAATATTAATATAAAATAAACGAAAAGATAAAAAGTGATGAAGTATAATAATAATCATTTTACTCTAATAATAAAACGAATTAGACGATAAGTACTCAATTAAAAAATATATAATTTTTTAATAAAAATTTAATTTAATAGAAATTTAAATTTATTAGAGATTTCAATTTCAATTAACCTCTTTTTATTATTATAAAAGTAAGTATAGTGTTTTCAGATTTGAAGAGGTGAATGTATGCTTTTATATGATAAGTTTAAACTAATGAAACTTTTCTCCTAAACTTTTAAAAGAACTGGATCCTTAATGTAGTTTAAGAAAATTCAAAAGGTATGGATGTAATCCATTTTAAATTATTCAATATTTGCTTCTTAAACTATTTGAGAATTTTTCAATGTGGTCTCTGTACTATCCCTGACCTGAACTGTTAAAAAATATTTAATATATGATGACTTTAAAAGCTTGATGAATTCAATACAAAAAAATTAACTAGATTTTTTAGTTGAAAGGCCTACATAAAAAAAAATTCTCAAATATTTGATAGACTAAATAAATAATGTAACCTTTATTTTATAATAATAATAATAACTTATACAGTTATGAAATTGAATGTAAGACAGTTTATTATTTATTTTTATTTTACTAAGGGATTGCATCTCATTGGTATTTTAGTCAAAATTAGGGATGACAAAAATATCTGCGCCCGCAGATATCTGCGGATAAAATCCACGGCTGATAGTTACTACCCGTGGGTATTTATTATCCGCGGATAACGGGTAGCGGGTATTTTAATACCCACTTATAAACGGGTCAGGTACGGGTATCATACTATCCGTACCTGCAGGTACCCGTTATCCGCAAAAAATTAAAATTAAAATTTAATTTATATTTTATTAAGTTAAATTTAATTAAAATTAAAATTAACGATATATTTTATTATGTCAAATTTAATTATAATTAAAATTTAATTTAATTTATATTTTATTTTTATAATTTTATATTAAAAAATTTATAAAATATATATATTTTTAAATATTTGCGGGTATCGGATATTCACGGGTACCCGCAGGTTTTAAAAATATCTGCAAGTATTTTTTAAGCGAATACCTGACAAATAATCAGACAAACAGTGGATGGATTTCTTTTTAACGGATCAGGTTGCAGGTAGGCACTATCCTTACCCGACCCAACCCGTTGCCCCTAGTCAAAATGAGCATTAATTTACAAAATAGTAAAGTAATATACTGTTTATAAACTGGAATTTACACGAGCTAGATATTGAAAAAGACCGAAAAAGAATTAGTAATTAATAATAGCAAAAATAGAAGGAAGAGGTGAGGGGGAAGGCCAGTGTTGGGTGACTCAGCTCCATAGTTTATGCGTATGCCACACCTTTGTCAAAACATCCAAAATAATTAAATAATTAATTAAACAAATAGGAAAAGGAAAAAGAAAAAGACAACACAGTCACGTAATTTTCTTTTGGGTTTCTTTTCGTTGCGTTTCGTTTCTCCAATTCCTTCCTTTGTTTCTGGTTTTCTCTGGTTTTGGAACGTTTTCTCTGAGCCTCTCTTCGTTTGGGCAAAACCATGAACGTCTTCAGGCTCGCCGGTGACATGACCCATCTTCTGAGCATTCTCCTCCTCCTCCTCAAAATCTACGCCACCAAATCATGCTCAGGTCACTCCTCATTCTTATCCGTATTCTCTTCCTCTCTTTTTCTTCTGCTTCCTCCAAAATTCGGACTAATTTGCATTCTGTTTTCGAATGTCGATTCGCGACTTCACTCCCTTAGTCACATTCCTTCGCCAACCAAAAATTCAGGATCAATTCTATAACTAAATCATTTCCGTTATTTCGCCTATTTAACGGAACTGTTATTCTTTCTGGGGTTTCAGGGATTTCTCGCAAGACTCAAGAACTGTACGCTATTGTGTTCATGGCTCGTTATTTGGATCTGTTCACGGACTTCATCTCCGTTTACAACAGCTTCATGAAGGTGATTTTCATCGGCAGCTCCGTAGCCATTGCTTGGTGCATGCGTTTCCACCCCGTGGTCCGGAGAAGTTACGATAGGGAACTCGACACTTTTCGCTATTTTTTTCTTGTTGGGGCCAGCTTTGCTTTGGCACTCATCTGGCACGACAAGTTCACCGTTCTAGAGGTCCGTTACTAATTTTTAATTCACTCCCCCTTTTTGCACCTCTATTCTCTTTTATCCTGTTAGGTAGAGGCTACTTTCTAATTATTCATTTTGAATATTATCTTCTTTTTTTTAGAGTTTTTGCATTGTGAATGTGTGCTGTAAGTAGAGTCTACTACGCTTAGCCAGGCATCTTCTTCTGTATTTGAGTTGTGGGATTTTACTGTTTTCCATTTGTTTTTGCATTTGTATATGTGCATTGGTGTATATCTGATTGACTAGATAGATAATTGATTTCCCGGTTCCAGTGACTGGGTTTAGATAAGCAGAGGAAAGTGATGGTTGAGTTCGTGAACGAAGGTGCACCCTTGTTTTTTGTTGTTTTTGGGTACTGTAGTTATGTTACGATGATCTGAATCTTTGCACCATTGTTTTACTGCTCAGAAATGTTATGACTATGAACTTTTGTTGATAGGAATGAGTCTTTACCCATGAAACCTCATTTTCGATGGTGTTTTTTTCATACATTTTCAGGAGATACGTTTTCACTAATAATTACAAAAAATGCCTCTCTATTCTTAGTTCATTTCCTACTTTCAGAGGAAATGCAAATACGGAAAACAAATTGAACTGGTGTTTTTGTAAATATTAATGTGGTCATATTAACTAAAATGGAAACAGAAAATAAACCAAATACTATCAAGTTATGTTGCAAATTTCCTTTGCTTTTGAAAATTATTAAGAACTGGACTTTAAACCTAACTCGACCCCACAAAAAATGTCTCTCTATTCTTAGTTTATTTCTACATTGAGTGGAAATGCAAATGCGTAAAACAAATTGAAGTGGTGTTTTTGTAAATAGTAATGTGGTCATATTAACTAAAATGGAAACAGAAAATAAACCAAATACTATCAAGTTATATTGCAAATTTCCTTTGCTTTTGAAATTTATTAAGAAGTGGACTTTAAGCCTAATTCAACCCTACAAAACCGACTTGTAAGGTGAGATTTCTATCCACTTATATACTATGAAATTATTTTAAGTCTAGTCGATGTGGAATTTCCAACAAAATTTGAAACGGTTGTTTTTCACTTGAAATTGTGAAATGTGATCTGAGCGTTGGCAAATTAACCATGCCTTCCATTGAATGTAACTATACACTATAAAAATGGCTTACAGAGAGTGGTGGTTCCTAGGATCCTATATTCTTTTTTAGTGAGGAATTATTACCATTATGGCTCAACTCGAGTTCGGCAAGTGGAAGAATATAGCTACCTTGTTCCAGGGCTTACTGCTTACCATTAAATTAGAATGGTACTTGGATGGATCTTTTGAAACCATTCCTATGTATGTCATATCTAGAATCCTCCAAATTCCTTCAAACATTGAGATTCGGTTTAGGTTTTGATTTTTTCCTCTCCTTCAATTTGCATAATAATCTTTGAATACCTGAACATTAGTTTCTTGTGAATACAACTCTTGGTTTGAATACTTCATTGGAGAGTGTTGAATTTTTGTGTCATGGATGGAATCTGATGGTATTCCCTAACTTTTCTGAACAGTAGAGTATCAGTTTATGTTTTCTGGCTGGAATATCATCTTTCGGTCTTTGAATGCTGCCCTAACAAGATTAGAAACTATAGGAAAAGAAAGTTTTAAGATTGAAGTCCTCAATTGCTTCTTCATGTAGAAAAGTCCTCGTTCTTCATGAACACGGTATTTACATCCTCTGTCTGGCAACCCAATCTGTTCAGCTACTCACACTTTGCCAACCCATCTTTAGTGAGTGCATGTGTGGTTTTCATTTTTCTTAATCTTTTATCTTTGTTTCTTTTCTTTTTCTTTTTGTTTTTGGATTTTTGTTCTGTTCTGTGGTTGTTCGAAACCACAGTTATGTTATTCTTTTTATTACCTAGTGCAAACTGTTATTTTCTTTCCGTAGTTGCTTTTTGTATTTTTAATTCTTTTTTGCGTTCAGTATTTTTTTTTTTTAAATTTGGGCTTTACTTTGTTTTATCTTGACTTTATACTCTATATTTGTTCAAGGACCGTGAGTTTTTTCTATAAATAATGGTTGGTGTATGAATTTTGATTGTTTTTTTTTTTTTCTTTTTTCAACTTATATATTAATTATTTAATATAAAAAAATATTAGAATAGCAGTCATTCTGCTATCAGAATTTTGGGGTCATCCTACTATCTTCTATCCACTATCCTGCTAT
>Ga0214543_1010151_pt1 | contig 14153 bp, 9 predicted proteins | sample CNSS2metaG_FD_160094 | JGI IMG/M metagenome (GOLD analysis project Ga0214543, IMG submission 160094) | Root nodule microbial communities from cowpea collected in UCLA plant growth center, Los Angeles, California, USA - CNSS2 | ecosystem: Host-associated > Plants > Roots > Nodule | place: USA...
TTTGATAGTATCATGATTCCGTTGGTGTGATTTTTAAATTTTTTTTATAAAAAATATTTAATTGATATATGGAACAATAAAAAAATGGGTATGGGTATGGGTATAAGAAAATACCCGTTACCCGGTGAGGATGGGGATGGGTCAAAAGTTGTATACCCGTTGGGTTTGGGGATGGGGATGGGGATGAATTTTTATTATGGGGATGGGGATGAGATCATGATACCCGTACCCGCCCCGCCCCGTTGTCATCCCTAACGAACGCATTGAATTACACAAGGCATGATCACAGTAGTTAAAATAGAAGAAAAATAATAAATTTATTTGCACACACAAAATAACTATCAAACTTAAACATTTTTATTGATGTTATATGCCTATTTATATTTTATGTCAGTGAATATTAGACTTGGATAATAAGAGAAAAACAATACAATAACAAAAGTAAATGCATAAATGTATTAAACAAATTAGATATATAAAAATTAATTTCAACTTAAGTTTTAACTTTTCATTTATTGTATATAAGTGTTTATAGAACATTTGGTAGGATGATTTTTAACCTAATTGAATCACAGGTTTCATGCAGCAAATATTTTCTAATGATAAAATTTTATATTAGTTTTATTATTCTAAAATATAAAAAATAAAATATTTAGTTTTTACACAATTAAATGTTACCACCAAAAGAAAATACTTATGTTGAAAAGAATTTATTATTCAAAATGAATAAAGAAGAATGATTTGAGGGTGATCATCCTGTTCGTTTCTTAAGATTTGAAAGCAAGTAAAACAAAAAAATTGTAGAATTATGTTATTTATTCATCTCTTCTCGTTTGAGATGATTTTAAGTGCATTCATGGTAAAAAAAATTGTAGTCTCTATTTATTTCTACTTTTAAAATTACGCTTCCAATAATAATTAATATCTCAAATTTCTAAAATATTTATCAAAAAATATTTTCAATACGTAAAGATATTATATTTTTATTATATTTTATTAAAATAAATATAACTCACCTAAATATAATTTTAAATTATTTCCAAAGTCAAGAACAATTTAATAATTTTATTTCTCTTTCAATATAACTTAATTTTTAATCTATTAAATAAATTAAATCACTTATTTACCTTCATAAACTTTTTTTCTCAAAAAAATCACAAAAACTTACGTTTCAATTCACTCAAATTACAAATTAATATTCAATGAATACACCCTTACCATTCATAATAAGTAATGACATCTTCATTCATCATGAGTAATGGCATCTTCATCCATATTGATATTCTTCGGTCACTGTTGTTAATTTCTTCTTACCATCCTTGGATCATCATTTTCCATCACCTCTCATGTCGATGTCTCTTAGCATCTTCAATCACTGTTACCTTTAGCATCTTCCTATCACAACTGTCACATCCTCAACCACTCACCTCCTAGAATTCAATTCAAAATTTTCAATCCATATCTTTCCATAATACAACAACTTACGATTTTTTTAATCATTAATTTCAACTATCACAGAGGTTTAAATTTATATTAAACTTATAAAATGCAATTACATATTTATTATCAAAAAGAAAGCTTCAACAAATGAATGAAGTGATTAGATTCCGACATCTTCTTTCATAGCCGAAAAACATCACAAAAACATGTTGCAACATGAATAGTATATATACACCTTCCAAATTCCACTTTATTTTCATTATGTTATCCTTTTGTATATTTATCATTTCTTTTCTTTTCTTGTTTCCTTAATTTCGAAAAGGCATTTTGTTTTCTAGCAAGATTTACTTTCCACTAATTTTTTACTCTTTCTTTATATCTTTTCAAGTCCATTCACTTCTTGCATTTTATTCTGATGCTCTTCTATTTACCCCTTTTCTTTAGCTTGTATAGATTGTTCAACTTTTGCTTATTACTTACATTTTGCATCTTTATCTTGCTGCCCATTACTTTGCTCACTAATTTATTTACATTTTATCTCTGTTGTGTTTGAATTAAAAAGTTAATTTGAGAAAGCAGAAATGAGTGAATTTGACAAGAAAGACGGGTAAAAGTAATGATGTTTAGATTAAGAGAAATATTATGAAAAATAAGAAAAAAATTGTGAAAGTTTTGAGAAAATTTATTATTATTTATATTATTATAATTATTTTTTATTATTTATATTATTATTATTTATTTTATTATTATTGGTATTATTTATTTTATTATTATTATTATTATTATTATTATTATTATTTATTTACCATATTTTATTTTATTCTAATTAATTAGATTTATTCATTTAATATAATCAATTATAAAATTAGTTTTTAAATATAAATTATCATAAAAGTAAAAAGAAAAAACACTCTCCCACAATTCTTCGAGAGAAGAAAGTTGAATGAAGAACTTTTTATTGTTTTTCATAATTTTTTTGTCTCGTTTTTCTAATTTTCTCTACATTTTATTGCTTGCAAAGTTTTCGTCGCCGGAAACAAATACAAATTATTGTTCCGCTACTATACTTTTCTTATTTGTCAAATAGTTAGTTTCCTTTGAGAAAAAAATTTATACTTTTATTTTATTTTTCTAGATATATCACATTAATTAAGGAAACTTCGCGTTTATTCTTTATTAGAAAAAATAGATATTATTTGATATTGGTAGATATTGTTGATATTTTTATTATAATATCTTATATTTATCATATTTATATTTAGTTGACATATATATTTGTATCACTATTTATTATAAATACATTCACATTATGTATATCTTAGACAAGGGAGATTAATCCTATACAATTTTTCTTAATATTTAACATGGTATTAGAGTTTAAGGTTTATTTTTCCACTACCGCCGTCTGTCAACGCCACTGTAATCCACTACCGATCGTCGCTACCATCCGCCGTCCTTGCCACCGTCCGTCGTCGTTTGCGCATACAATTCTTAGCCCCTTTAAAGACTTAGTGAAAATATCTGCTAACTGATCATTTGAGTTAACAAACTCAATCTTGATGTCTCCAGATACATTTTTTTTCTCGAATGAAATGACAATTGATCTCAATGTGTTTACTTCTCTCCTGAAAGACAGGATTAGAACTGATATGAAGAGTTGCCTAATTGTCACATATAAGTGTCATTTACGTGGCCTCTCCAAATTGTAACTCTCTAAGCAATTGCTTAAGCCAAACAAGTACACTTGTTGCTGAAGCCATAGCTCTATACTCTGCTTATGCACTAGATCTCACCACAACACTTTGTTTCTTGCTCTTCCAAGAAATCAGTTACTACCAATGGAGACACAATACCCAGAAGTAGACCTTTTATTAGAGGGAGATTCTGCCCAATCAGCATTTGAATAACAAACAACTTTTGTATGGTTATTGGAACCATATAACAAACCTTTTCCAGGAGATCCTTTAATATACTTTAATATACGAATGACTGCATTCTAATGATCTTGACATGGGGAATTTAGAAATTGTCTCACCACACTAACTGCAAAGAAAATGTTAGGACGAGTAATTGTAAGATAATTTAATTTTCCAACTAATTTTCTATATTGCTCAAGATCTGAAATACTCTCCCCTGAATTGGTAGGAGTTCGGTATTAGAATCCATGGGTGTGTCAAAAGGTTTTGAATTCATTAACCCACTTTTCTCCAAAATATCCAATACATATTTCCTTTGAGATATAACAATACCATCGTTGGATTGTGCTACCTCAATACCTAAGAATATCATAGTTTGCCAAGATCCTTGGCTTGAAAATGGTGGCAGAGGTGTTGTTTCGCCTGAGAGATGCCATTGTTGAAGAGCAAACATGGTTAAAAATAAGCAAACAGAATCAATCTTTGCCACTGGAGAGAAAGTATCACCATAATCCAATCCAAAAACTTGTGTCTAGCCTTTGCCTACAAGTTGAGCTTTGAGGTGATCAATACTACCATCAGGACCACCTTTGATAGCAAAAATCCACTTGCAACCAACAACAAATTTCTTAGAAGGTAATGAGACGAGCTCCCAAGTTCCATTATTTTTGAAGAGCACACTTAGTTCATCTAGCATGACTTGATGCCAACCGGGATGGGATAAGGCTTCACAAACAGATTTAGGAATGGACACAAAAGAGATAGACGAAAGGTGTGTATAAAAAGTTAAAGATAATTTATGGTAACTGAAAGCAATATAATGTGGAGAAGGATTACGAGTAGAACATATACCTCTATGAAGGGCAACTGGAAGGTCAGACTCAATTTTCAAATCCGAAGGAGACAGAACAGCTGGCACTTATAATGAGTTACTTGGTGGTTGTTGGGGACGAGGTCTTCGACTATAAACCTAGAGAGGTGGCATAGGATGGGAATATGACGGTGGACTATGTCCAATAGGAGGATCACATATAACAGAAATAGTAACTGTAGTAGATGGAGACATATCAAAAGAAGGAGGACTATTAAAGTAAAAAGAAAACTCATGTAAGGTGACATCTTCAAACACAAAACAACGATTAAGGAAAGGAAAAAAACACTTGTATCCTTTTTGTGATCGAGTAAATCCTATAAAAACATATTCGTGTGATTTAGAAGATAACTTATCAAGACTATGATTAAAATTATGAACAAAACACGTAGACCCAAAAAATTTAATAGGCAAAGAATGGAGAGGTTCACGAGAAAATAAAATAGAATGATGAATTTTGTTATCTAAAACTAAAGATGGCATACGTTTAATGAGATAACAGTAAGAATAACATCACCCCAAAAATGTTGAGAAACCTCTCTTTGAATTAAAAGGGTGTAAGTTGATGCAATAAGGTGTCTATTCTTGCGCTTAGCCACCCATTTTGTTTACGCGTATAAGCACATGAAGTTTGATGGAGAATACCATTATAAATTGTTTAAAAAATTTTGAAAGATATTCATGGCCATTATTCCCTCGTAAAATTTAAATAGAAACACCAAACTGAGTTTTAATTTCATTATAAAAGGTTTGAAAGATGTAAAATAAATCAAAAAGATTTTTCATTAAAAATAACCAAGTACATCTAAAATAATTATCAATAAAAGTAACAAAATATTGAAAACATAAATTAGACTTAATACGACTTGGCCCCCAAATATTAGAGTGAGCTAAGGCAAAATGGGATGAAGCACATTTTGAGACACTACTAGGAAAGGAACTACGTCTATGTTTCCCTAATTAACACGACTTACACACCAAACTAGACAACTTGGATAAGCTGAAACAAAATTTTCCCAAACTTGGATGACCTAGTTGAGTATGAAGGAGAGAGGGAAAATCCATAACTGTGGCAACATGTGTAGAAGGATGGAGATGATAAAGACCATGAGACTCACATTGAGTGTCAATCACCTATCTCAAACTTCAGTCCTATAAACAAACAAAATTTTTGGTAAAAGAAAAAATACAGTCAAGAGATCGAGTTAGATAACTAATGGATAATAAGTTAAAAAGGGATCCAAGGACCTAAAGAACATTATAAATGGATAAAAAAAGGAAAAAGGTTAACAATCTCAATACCATGAGCTAAAACAGTAGACCCATTAGCCATTATAATAGATGGTAAATTATTTTGAGAGGATAAAAAGGAAAAAAAGATTTATTACCAATAATGTGATATATGGCTCCTGAGTTAAAAACCCAAGGACCAATAAAAGAAGATTGGGTCAAATCAACAAAATATGTACCTATATGTGCAACAAAAGCAATGAAACTAGAGGGCTTACGATCCTCACACAATTTAAGAAAGTCATTGAAGAGAGTAGATTTGTCGGTAGAAGAAGATGAAGGGGCATCCACAACAGATGATTGTAAGAGAGGATCAATCTTAACAACAACAACAACAAATTGAGGAGAACAATCATGTAAAACATAACACTTGTAAATTTTGTGGCCATGCTTGCCACAATGGTCACACTTGGGACGCCCTTAGCCTTTCTTGCGAGAGCGATTAAGATCATCACGTTGAGATGCCAAAGTAGAGGAATCATCGACAAAAACAGGTAGGTCATTAAGTGGTTTACATGGAAACATGTAGAAGTAAAATTGAGTATAAAAGGGGAACCCAAGATCTGATCACGAACATGGGAATATTTATCAACAAGTCTGTGTAAAGTCAAAACCATGAAGAACCTTGATCGTTGCTCTAATTCTTGAGCAAGAGTAGAGGCAGGAGGTAATAACTCAATAAATTCATGAAAAAGAGCATGCATCTTACCCAAATAATCATCCATAGGGTCCTGATTGCGAGGAGTAACAACATCAAAGAGATTTGATAAACACCATAAAGACGTTGAGTATCATTGGTGTATAACAATTTGGCCTATTCCTAAACTTGGGAACATGGGTTGTAAGCCCAAAATAGTTGTTTTAAAGAGGATTGGATCGCTTTATTGAGAACCATGCATATATGAGCATTAATTGTCTTCCAACATGGAAAATCATCAAGAGCAATATCAGTCACTTTTTGAGTAAGATGATCATGATACCCCTAACTCTCAAGCCAAAGTTTAATGTCTGACGCCCAAGTCGCATAATTTGTGCTATCTAACTTATTAATGGGAAAATTCACATTGACATAGTTAGTGAAGATAGACTGTCAGACACATTGGTGGTGGTAAAAGAGATTTTGGAATTGGAAGAGGTAGTGGAATATGCCATGGAGGAAGATAAAATATTGTATATAGAGACATCAAGACTGAGTTTGTTAACTCAAATGATCAGTTAGCAAAAAAATTCACTAAGTCTTTAAGAAGGGCAAGAATTGATTGTATTTGTAGTAAACTTGGTACATACGACTTATATGCACCAGCTTGAAGGAAAGTACTAGATATATCACATTAATTATGGAAACATAACATCTATTTTTTATTAGGGAAAATAGATATTGTTTGATATTGATAGATATTGTTGATATTGTTTATTACAATATCTTTTATTTATCATATTTATCTTTGGTTGCTATATATACTTGTATTATTTTTTATTATAAATACAATCATCCTATGTGTATTTTAGACACAAAGAAATCTTAATCTTAGTGAAAAGGTACTGAGGCAAATATCAAAGGAGAGACCACACATGGATTATGGACAAAGCTTAAGATCTTGTACATGATAAAGTATATAATGAATTGTTTGTATTTGAAACAAGTGTTGTACTCATAAGATGAATAGTGAAAAGAAAACTACGAACAATTGAATGAATTCAATAACTTGGTTTTTCACATGAAGAATACTCATGTTCAGACTAAAGATAATGATCATATGTTGATCTTGTTGTGTCAAGATTGTTTCAAAGAAACCTTGTTATATGGAAGATAGACTCTATCTATTGAGGAGGCTTAGGTTGCACTAAGCTCGAAAGAGTTGAAGATAAGTTTAACTAAAAGCGTCTAGTGATAAAGATTGATTTCTAACAAGAATAAGATCGTCTACAAAAGAGGTTAAAGTCAAAGACTGGTAAAGGAAGGTTTACAGAGTCCATTAGATGTTATCACTATAAAAAGGACAATCACATTAGAAAGTTCTATCCACAAATATAAAAGAAGGCCAAAAGCTATGATAGACCATTTGAGTTTGAATCTAGTAAACAATCTGATCAAGATAGAGTGCTTATGTTTATTGAAGGATATTGAGAGGAAGATAGTTTTGAACCATCTTATGTCCTTATGGTCCAGAAAAATATTGGTGATTGTGAATGGATAAATGGTAAACATAAGGTGAGAAGTGAGAGAAGGATGTGAGAAATTGGGATATTTGTAAGATAATTGGATCTAGATGAGATACAAAAAGCTAGTGAAGGGTGAAACATCTATTAGACAATAAAAAACCATCTAGGAGTTTACAAAACTTAAAGGAGGTTTAGTTCTCCTTGGTGATAACAAGTTATATAAGATAATTGGAGTTGGAACCATTAAGTTTTGAATTGAGATTGCTTAACTTTCTCTGCATAAATTTCCAAAAAAAATTGGCATATAATACAAGAATTTATAATTCTTTGGTGGTGACAGTCAACTCGCTTATAGACCATATCATCCAAACAAAAGTGGCACCATCAAACAAGAGTCAATTGAGGATTATCAGTGAAAACAAACATGAGGTGTCATGTTCCTTCAATTCTTGATGGTGAATCCAAATGTCTTACATAGTGGAAGAACATTGTTAACTTGCCCCCTATCCATGAAGACCAAAACACAGACTTTGAGATCCAATTGCGAAAAAAAAAAAATGCTAGACCCCCTGGTGAACTAAAATCTGAGCCTTTGGTTAAGAGAAAAATAGAAATCATCAAACAGGTGAACTAACCAATGGCTATCAAAATACTTGAGTTTATATCATTTTGTCCGAACATTGCTTTCCTTGGCTGCTATAAGAATGCAACAAAGGCTGATGATAATTTCATGTGTCCACTATACCCTTTGGATTGGCAAGAACCAAATTCAACATATAATCCACGATGGATAATATTAGTATATTAAAGAAATAATTTTTTTAATATACTAATATTAAAATTCAACATATAATCCATGATGGATAAACCCTAGGTGCAAATCTGAGCAATGCTGGATGACTAATTAGCTTCAACAGACTGATATCCTATGCATACATGTGTGAGATTGAAAAATCATGCCAAGTGGGTTGCAGAAAAAAGAACTAAATTTTACTGGAATTGCAAAGGTATTTTTATCTGAACATTTACCGAGTTGTCAAAATGATCACTTTGGACTAGATTCTATCTAATATTTTTTGTCATTTTTAACTCAGACCTGATTTCAAAAGTTAATAACACTGACTAAAGCAGCAAAGAAAACCATTAGGCTTGACTTCGTCCTTTGCTCTTGGTGTATCGCCTGTGTCATCACGTTTTGCCATTAAGGAGCTAGTTCCGGGAGACTCTGGTGGCAACACAGTGTTCTCAGAAGTGAATATTCTTGAAGGAATCATGGGTTCAGGAGGTGCAACAGTGTAAAGATAATTTAGGAGCATTTGGATTATCTGGGTGAAGTTGGGTCTGGCATTTGGGTCCTCTTGCCAGCATGAAGTAAGAATTAGAGCCAATTCCTCAGGAAGATTCTCTGCACTTGGCCTTACATTCTGAAACCAAAAGAAGCATTTTAACTTATCAACTTTATGTAGTACAAAACAAATAAACATAAGAAACAATGTTGTATAAAAAGATGTAATCGACACATGATCTTTTAACCTTAAAGGCTGCAGCATATGCTGCCTGAAGGTTTGACATGCCTTCAAAAGGAACTTTGTTGTGTAAGAGCTCCCACAACACAATTGCAAAACTATAAGCATCAACTTTATGGTTGTAATGCTTTTTCTCCCCTTGCCTCAGTGTGACAGTACTATACAACTGCAATTTTTGTCACTGTAATCAGTCATATATGATCATAAATATGAAGAGAAGACAGAAAGTGCTTCCATTAATCAATATACCTCTGGAGCCATCCAGCGATAAGTTCCTGTTTCAGCGGTCATCATCTCGGTTAATGACTCTTCTCTTGCTAAACCAAAATCTGCTAGCTTCACTGTTTTCTGGTCTTCAGTCAACAGCAAGTTATCTATATAGAGGAAAATAAAAGGATCTTCATATTCATTATGCAGATGTTTTACAATTGATAGAAGGATACTTGCTTAACGGTCAATAGCAGAACATGAATAAAAATGCTGTTTTATATTGCGATGGAAATCAAGAAATATTTTCACACAACTACATGAACAGTTCTTTCTGTCATATACTTCATTTGACTCAAACTTAAGGGCAATGTCGAGGTATATATTATCAATTAGTTAATCATTTTATATTAGAACACAAACAAAACAGTGTGTATTTAGAAGCAAAGAACCAATTAAATCTTGTTCATTTCAGTATAAATTTTTAAATAATATCATCTAACTTAAACATGGCAATACTACAGTATTTGAGGAGAACACAATGCTTAGACAGAAGGGTACAACAGTATGATGAGAACAAAAATGAAGAATTCCTAGCAATCGTCATCAGATATACTGTTGAAACAATTGTAACTTAATTTAAATCTTAAATCCCCACGAAGATTTTAAATCAAATTACATATCTACACAACAACTGATCAATTCAGTGCCAATAAAACACAAAGATACACGATGAGAAGTGCAGTCTCCAAAGTAGTTTCATGTTCACTTTGACTGCTCTGTAAGATGCATCAACAACCTAAGTGAACACTCGTTTTATTTCGGTATACTCCATAAAGATCCAATTCTATCTCTCATAACGAACATACTTAGTAACCTTAAAAACTGATTATAACAAACATTTACCAGTTATTTAAATTTGATAATTTTTCTTCCAATAAAAAGTATCTGACTTACGCAGTAGTTATGAAGAAATGCATAAGTATTTGATAGAGACATCCAATTAACATTAAATGGCAGGCAAGTAAGCACATGTGACAAGTGAAAATAATGGTTGAGAAAATGAGGATTTGAAACCAAACCATCATGTGATATTCTTTTGAACATAAATTCTATACATATAAACTGGGAAGAACAATAAAAATGGATTTGACGAAAAACACAGGGTCAGGCCAGTTGCAAATAAAACAAAGAACACATTTGATCATGGAATTCTTATTTTAGACGAGTCATAAAGAAGATATAAGAAAAAGATCGAAGTCTTGCCATAAAAAATACTGTTGCAAAACCAGTCATGAATTTTCACAGGAATGCAAATTAATGTAAACTACAATGGATACAAGCTAAGGACTACTGGATCTGACTTTTGTTTATTAAAAGAAAACAAACCAAATTATTACCAGGTTTAAGATCACGGTGGATGATCCCATGGGAATGCAGGCACTCCATAGCACGTGCTATATCAAGTGCAAAACCAATGGCAACATGTCTATCCAAGCATTTGGGACGCATGTTAAGCAAATACTTACGCAATGTTCCTCCTAATAGCAGCTCAGTGACTATCACCATTACTGGCTCCTTACAAGCACCAATAAACTGTTGAGAAACAGAGTGGCAATTTTTACCATTACTAGTTCGAAACTTGGCATATAACAAGTAGTTTTTTGTATATTGTACATATCTCTCTGCTTCAACAACATACACCAGACACAAGAATAAGAATCAGCGAAAGCCTAAACCAAATTCCCACCTTCACCAAGTTCTTATGTTGCACTCTAGACAACATTGCCACCTCCCTTGCAAAACGCCCTTCTCTCTTAGCGATATCATCTGCAGTTTCTCCCTTGTGTACAATTTTAATAGCAACAGTTTGGTTTTTATATCTGAAACAACCCAGCAAAAAGAATTAGAAGCTGATTCACAAAAACTGGAAACTTCATGAAAAATTTCAAAACAATTACTCAGATCACAGAAGCATAATTCAGGTCCATCACTGATTGTTGCAGGAAATGAAACTCAAGGTCAACCCAAGTCCAAATTACGATGTAAAATTATCCCAATCAACACGTTAAGCTATAAAGCACGAAGCTTTACAAATCCAAAAAGCAAATGAAATCCAGGTATGAGATATGCAATTTCCCAATAAGAAAAGATAAAAAAATTTAACCTTGTGGAGAGGAAATAGGAAATGGGGTTTGAAGATACGAACTTACTTTCCCTCATAGACTTTAGCATGAGCTCCCTCTCCAATCTGTGGCCCAACAAAAAGATGCTTAGGATCAATCAGCCATTTGGGGTCCAATCTGAACTCATCAACTGAGTAGAACATAACTCCAGATTCCATTTTTTTTTTCTTTTGCTTTTGCAATAATGGGAAAAAGATTTTCTCAAGTAAAATTCTTCATGAGCCAGTTATGAGCCTCCAGCTTGGCAGAGTGAAATCAGATGGAAGAGAACCCTAGAAGAAGGGAGTCATTGAAAGAAGCCGGATTTGCAGAGGAAATGAATGGATATGCTGACATGAAACAGAGAACTAAGCTAAACATGCTCTGCAGTGTGTTCTGAGGCTCAGAAACCACATCTCAAAAAGTCAGGCCCGGAGATCAAAAACTCAGCAGGGTGATGTTTCACATTTCCTTCGGAGACAGAAGCATGGAACCCACATGGTTGAGATAGAGAGAGAGAAAGTGACCACAAAAGAAAGCAAAGCCCAAAGCCCAAAAAGATATTTTGAAAATTCATGGGGAAAAGAGAAGAATCCCCGGAAAGGGGAACATGGAAAAGAACCAATCACCAAGCCCTCAAGTAAAAACTAAATCCCCCTCTCTCTCTCTCTCTCATATCAAGCTATGAAAGAAAATCCTAGTGAAAATAATGGCATTAGTTAATGGGTTTTGGATTAATTAATGATAATTACAATGAGTATGGACACAGAAACGTTACACTTGATCTGCAGACAGAATCATGATCCGCTAAAAGGATTGAGACTACATATTATGTATTAATTACTTAATAAAGTATGGGAAAGAAGACTGAAGAAACTTTTTAACTTTACTTTATTTGAGAACAAAAAAGGAAGAGGATCAGGAAGCAAGTGATGTAGTAATAATAATATCACTAGTAATAATACAAATAATAAAAGTAAAGAGTGTGGGAGCCATAAACCAATTCAAGTGCACATGGAAACTGAGCATGTCAACATTGGACGACACCTACATATGCTTAACCCACAGGGACAAGGTTAAACCAGGTTTATGGTAAAAGATGAAGAGACACAGAAACCTGGTATTAGAAATCTTAATGACAGTTCCTACATGTGTGGGATGGATTAAGGAATTTGTATTTCTTTTCCTTTGTACGAGAATCATTAAAATTTTGCATTTTACATGGGATTCGTTCCATGAGTCAATATTAATGTACTTCCACAATCATATGCTATGAGACATCGTTGTTTAGATTAGAGTAGGGTTGGATATTTTGATCCCATACTATTGTGGATGGGGAAGATATGTGGTTTAGAGGCATAATTAAGTTATTAAATAGAGTTAATTGGTTTAGAGAATTTATGAAATATTTTTTTATTAAGACTGATATGTTTCCATTTTTTTTGGGGGAGATTGTATCATTCTTTAACTAACTATTTGACTTTTCTTAAAAAAATCATTGAATATCACACATTTAAGGATTTTCTTGCATTTATTAAATTATATTTAGAAAATTGTTCAACAATTAAATGTGATTAATAATAATGTGGTCATTAGAGTAAGTATTTGAATATTTTCTATAGATGAGAGAATATTAAAGGAAAAAAGATTGAAAAGTGTATCATGGAATTAAGGATGGTAAGGAAGTGAAACATCAAAAAAAATAAAATATATATATATATATATATATATACTAAATAATTATATTTAACTACAATTTTATAACAACCAAACATCTATTAATTTTGCAAATGTTCGAATAATTTTATTTGTATTCAATCCATAAAAAAAAAGAGGAGAAATGTTAAATATGATAAATGAATTTCAAAAATTTAGTTACTAAAATATAATATCTCCATTGTCATATTTATCTTCACTGATTAGAACATTTTATTTTTTACTTTTTTAACACCTATAACTTTAAATATAGAATATTAAGTAAAAATTAAAAAATTACTGAACAATAAATAATAATGAATATGCGTAACAAATTTAAATAGGTTGAAATTTATGATTTAGGTTAAAATATTTTTGGTCCCAATTTTCGTTAAGTTTTTTCAAATAAGTTCTAATTTTGATTTTGTGTTCAAATAGGTCCAAATTTTCGTTAATTTTGTTCAATTGGGTCCTACACCGTTTAAATCATTAACGGCCATGAACAGTGACTGCCACGTGTCACTTCGTGGTTCTTTTGAATTTTTTTTATTTTTATTTTTATTTTTTTATTTTTTTTTTAATTTTTTTTTTAAATTTTGTTAATTTTTTTTAAAATGTACATGTGTCAACCTAGGAGTGTGTCACGTGTCACTTCGTGGTTTTTTTGATTTTTTTCTGAATTTTTTTAAAAAAAATTAAAATTTTTTTTTAAATTTTTTTTAAATGTCCACGTGTCAACCCAGTAGCGTGTCGTGTGTCAAAGTCAATATTCTAAATTCAATTTGGTCCCTATATTTGTTATTTTTGTTCAATTAGGTCCCAATTTTTGTTAACATTAACCAATTTGGTCCCTCTCCAAATTAAAACCAAATTTAATTTT
>Ga0214543_1010155_pt1 | contig 14145 bp, 10 predicted proteins | sample CNSS2metaG_FD_160094 | JGI IMG/M metagenome (GOLD analysis project Ga0214543, IMG submission 160094) | Root nodule microbial communities from cowpea collected in UCLA plant growth center, Los Angeles, California, USA - CNSS2 | ecosystem: Host-associated > Plants > Roots > Nodule | place: USA...
CTAAATATATATATATATATATATATATATATATATATATATATAAATTACGTATAATTTCAATTTATAGATGTTTGGGTCCGGCCAACAAAATTCACTTTTTAAATAGACTTAGTCTGGCACAACGGCTGGATTAAAAAAAATATATTGTGCTTAAAAGTTAATTAACTAAACGTTCTCGCCTTTGATAATACGACTTTTTAATTCAAATAGATTTTATTTATATAGTAATAATGTATATTGTTAAAAAATAAAATTGCTTAACAGAAAGATGATATAGCTACAAAAAAAAGTATATTCAGTTATATAAATGCATTGATAAGGCCAGTATTTATAAATCGAGCCTCTTGATGTAGTTGAAAAAAAATAGTAATTATGAAAAAAGAATAGAAAAATGAGATGTATTAAATATATGAACGAATAAGTGTGAGAGACGTCATTACATATAAATAATTGTATAATTATCCTAAATAAAGTAATGTTTTTAAATTTTGGTTAAAATATTTCATTGCTCCACGTTTTTTTCAAAAATCTCAATTAGGTCCATATTTTTAGAAGTGCATAACCATTAGGTTCATTCCTTTAGTATGGTGGTAACTGTGTTAAAGATGTGTCACGTATCAGCTTTTCATCTTTTTGAATTTTTTATTTTTTTAAATTTTTTTATTTTTTTAAAATTATTCATGTCACGTGTCACGTCAATATTATGTCATGTGTCAAGTCAGAAAGGTAACACGTGTCAAAGTCATTGTCTGAATCTCAATTTGGTTCATATATTTGTTATTTTGATTATATTTCAATTCATTTTTTTTAATTTTCAATTTTATCCTATCCAAATTGAGATCAAATTTAACTTTTATATAAATTTCATAATAATATTAAGTTTATTTAAATTTTTATTTTACATTAAACTTTACTTATATTTTGTTTTAAAATTTTAAAATATTTATTTTAACTTGTTACAAAATTGTTTTAAATAATTTATATACAAATGTTAGAGTTGGTTTAAGAGTATTAATTTTATAAATTTAAATATAAAATTTTAAAACAGTTTTGTAAAAAGTTAAAATAAATATATTAAAAATTTTAAAATAAATGGACTGAAATGTAATTTAAATAACAAATATGTGGACCAAATTGAGATTCAGACAATGACTTGACACGTGGCACAATATTAACGTGACACGTGGCATGAATAATTAAAAAAAATCAAAAAATTCAAAAAGAAAAAATGAGGAGCTGACACGTGACACACATCCTTAACACCGTTGCCACCATACTAATGGAATTGACCAAATTGTTACGCATTTTCAAAAATATGGACCTAATTGAGATTAAAAAAAATCTTAGAACCTAATTGAAATTTTTGAACAAAAACATAGACTAATGGAATATTTTAACCTAAAATTTTATTATTGTTCATGTTAGAATCAAGCGTGCCTAAAGGAACGCAAGGGCCAAGATGTTTCCTATGATCCTAGTATATGTTTTGTCTTCTGATGTCTTTCTCTCAATCTGGATAGCACTGCTGCAGCAAAGTTTGGGAGTGTTTGCAAAGACACTTTGAAGCTTAAGTCAGCAAAGACACGAGTAAGTCCATAATAATTAGTGAATCGTAACTGTACCTCGTAAATTGTGACTTATTTATATTACCTAAATATGCCTTATTTGCTGGACCCAAGATTTACGAGGTTACTCCATTCTAATGTTTCCTTAATTAGCTTATTTACTCTTAATTGCTTCATGATTCTCTACCTAGTTGGACCTTGTATTATGGTGTTTTAGATGAATCGTGTCAAGATGACTTTTACCTATACCAAAATAAACTTAGTTGTGACGATCTATACGACTCTATGTGGGTTGGATCGAGACCATCTCCACCACCCTTATGAGTTGGGCCAAGACAGTGTCTACGTTCCTATTAGTTGGGCCAAGAGAGTGTCTTCCGCCTCCTGTGGGTAGGCATGGCCGAGGTGATTTCTACCACCTCTTGCGGGTTGACCGTTTAGACATGACAAAGATGATCTCTACTCTACCACCTCTTGCTGGTTGTCCACATAGACTGGGTCGAGTAAGGCTCGGTCTTTACATGTATAATTACATTTAATTTTTTTTTTAAAGAATTTGAGTAAATTTCAACTTGAACAAATTTAAATTCTTATTTTATTACACAATTTGTTAATATAATTATCATTTATAAACTGCGCTGCTAAAACTGTATTTAGATGGTGACGAAAACGCTAAAAGATTATAATTAATTAATTCGGAAAAAGATGAAAGCCTGGTAAATTAGTTTAGGGCTAAAGCCCAACAGAAAGAAAAGTAAAAAGACGAGACAAAACATATGGCGGCTAGTAATTGCAGGTCAAAAATTACTTTTAGCTGACCTCGCACAAAACAGTTGGAATAATATATCCATGGTGATGGAATTAAGATATTTTATAACTGAGAACAGAATAAGCTGCAAATGCAACGGCATAGTTCATACCACAATAACATTCCTCCAATTGGTTCCCCATGAGAGGGAAACAGCAACGTGGAGCGGAAGACTCGTTCTTCGCTCCAAACGCTTCTGCCGCTCACCACAATTTGGGCTCACCAAACCACCGCAGGCCCGCACGTAGGAACCGAGGCCCACACCAACCGAACTTGAAATACCGTGTCGTGAACAAGCCTGCTGCGGTTTCTTCCTTCAACTCTCATTCCGTTGAGGATGTCAACGAGGACGTAACTGTCGCATCTCTAAATCACCATGGCGAGGACGCGGGCGGTACCTCCGAGCTCAACACCGTTGACGGCACCGATCGCGTGGTTTGTTCCAGCAAGGTCGAGGAAGGAGGCGGCGATAATGATGATGATGACGACGGTGATGATGATGACGATATTCAGACCAGGCTTGATAAGCTGCTCTGTAAAATTGAGGAACCTGATTTGTCCGAGGAGCAGATCAGAATCAATGATCAATTGCAACAAGATGAGGTAGAGATAACGCTGTAGGAATTAAATCTTCGATCGCTTGGTTACTGTTTTTTTTTTTTTTGACATTATTGGTTTGGGCAAAACGATCGGAATTAATGTTTTATTCTCGGGACAAAACTTAGAGCTTCTTAGGTACTTTTGGTAATGTTCTCCTATAGAAATTGTAGTTACACCTCTATTTGCATTGGAGTTGAGAGAAAAACTTGGAATAACTTTTTAGGTGCTTTTAATAATGTTCTACAATTAGAATTGTAGTTGCACCTCTATTCGCATTGAGTTAGGACAACGCTACACAACTTCTTAGGTGATTTTAGTAATGCTCTCTATTTTCAGTTTATTTCGGTAATTATGAATTTATGATAATTATTAATGTGAACTTTTATCGCGATGAAACTTTAATTTGATTGGAGAACAACACCAGAAACACCTCAGAAGCTGCAAGTAAGTTTGCTTTTAATGTCAACACAGGTTGCCAGTTAAAACTCAATTGTCCCTGAAAAACAGCAAAAAATACGGTTAAGAACTTCATTGAGTTTGGATGTATTGATTTGAAGCAGAATTAACATGGCATGTGATATCTATGTTGCAGATACTTGTGGTGGAGTCAATTTATGGAGAAAATGTTTTCGGCCTTGAGAGATGGAAAGGCTTGCGTTGTTTTCAGGTCTTGCTAAAAGTCTAATTATTCAGCTATGGCTATGTTTCATTACAATGCAAATTTTCTGAAACCTAATACTGACTCTCGTTTCTTTTTGCCCTCCCTCAGATACATATACACATTGATGTTTTGGGTGAAATAGCCATCACTGCTAAGTTGAACTCTTTTAATCAACTTGAGACTGTAAACAGCAGTTCAGATGAATTCTTATACACTTTCAAAGTCCAATATCTTCCACCGGTTGTTTTGACATGTTTATTACCTAAGTCTTACCCTAGCCACCAACCACCTATTTTTACACTCTCTGTTAAGTGGTTGGAACCTGCGAAGATTCTGAGACTGTGTTCCAAGTTGGATTTAATATGGGCTGAACAACAAGGGCAGGAAGTAATTTACCCTTGGGTAGAATGGTTGCATGGTTCTTCTCTTTCTCATCTGGGATTTGATGAAGAAATCACACTTGGGCCTTATGGCATGAATGTTGTCCAGGATGAGCGCGTTGTTTCTGGAGCTGAATGCATTGATATTGATATTCCTTTTTTACGAAATTACAATGATAAGAGACACAATGAGAACTTCCTCAAAGAATTACATCAATGTAACATTTGCTTTGGTGAATATGCAGGTAATTTCCTATTTATGCCTGACTTAGTGCTTTACAAAGATGCAACTAATTTTGAATTTCATCTTATCCTATCACATGTCAAATGAGAGTTACCTTCTCTTGTTGAGACTCGAAACCGTATGTCTGATCATCGCCATTCATAAACAGTTTCTTTGAACTTCATTGGTGGTGAATCATTAACAGTTCAATTAATTTTAATAATTGGAGCTATGTTACTTAGCAGATCACCTATGAAGCACTCATAAAATGAGTATTGGGTAAAACACGTATCCAATAGCGGTTCTTCTCATCTTGACAAATATAGGATATGATGTGTTTAACTACTTTAAAGTATATATTTATGCATGTGTATAATTCACAAAACACAAAATAAATGTTATTGTAATTGAAAAAAATTATATTAAAATTGAAAATTATTACTACTATTATTCAGATTGAACATACGAAATACACTAAACTCAAATGTATATATGAACTAGGAATAATAAATAAATGAAGAGCTCTCCGTATTGAATAAACACCCCTTTAAAAATATTTCTGTACTGTACGGCTTCAAATAATTTCATTTCTCACCATTTAATGAAAAATTAAAAGTGACATTTGACTTATATAAGCATGGTTTATCTATTTCTTGTAACTCTTTCTTTTTTATTTTATGGGTGATGCATTTTTCTAGTGACTATTAGATTTTAAAAGTGTTATGCTTTTATGTTTTTTTTATTTTTTATTTTAAAATGTTTTAATGTTGTGTATCTGTTTTTGTGTAATTATTTTATTTTGATTTTAAAACTGTTGCAGTTTTGTTTTGTTTTGGTTTTAAAACATTGTGGGTGAGTACGTGTTGTGATGGTGCACATGTCCAGTTGTGAAGAGGATATGGAATGCAGATGTCATGACAGAATATGTTTTATCAAAGTATCGAAACGCATGTGTCAAATACCTATGCAACACAAAAAATGTTGAGTCCACCAACTTGTTGGTGCAACATAGCAGCCCATCAACATATAAGTTTTATTTGGTGATTTTAGTGGCCAAAAGGAATTTGGCTTATACCATCCAACCATTCACATATCTGACTAACCTTATGTTGTAGTAGGCTCATCGAAATGGTTAATTTTGTTAGAAGAAATCCTTTGTTTGACTTCTTTTCATCATAATCCAGTTCATGGCTTCATGCTATTTCAATTCTGACTTCAATCCCTTTACTGTCTTTGGCTCTTTCCTCTGATAGAAAACTGGATCTTACTCCTTGTCTTCTCTATAATTTTTTTCCCCAACTTATGGACTTCCGTAGTTTTTTATGTGGAAAAACTAGTGCTGTATCACATCACTGCTTGAGCCAATGCATTTCTACTTATTCCTATTGACAGCAAGGATAATATCATCTGCATTGTTGGCTTCTAATTTCTGAAGACTTTTTCAGTCCAGTGTGCTTTATTATTTATATGCACGACTTGGGTCTAATTTTTTCAATGTTTGGTCTAATAGAGTTAATATTGAACGTAGTTCTTATGTCTGCCCCCTTTACCTATCAGGTTCCGAGTTTATCCGGTTGCCATGTATGCATTTCTTTTGCCTCAAATGCTTGAAGACCTTTGCCCAGATACATGTAAAGGAAGGAACTGTTAGTAATCTTCAATGTCCTGAAGCAAAATGTACAGTCATGATTCCACCTGGCCTTTTAAAACACTTGCTAGATGACAGAGATTATGAGCGCTGGGAATCAATGATGTTGGAAAAAACACTTGCATCAATGTCTGATGTTGTTTATTGTCCAAGATGTGAAACCCCCTGTATAGAGGATGAAGACCAGCATGCTCAATGCCCAAAATGTTATTTTAGTTTTTGTACCCTTTGCAGGGAACGACGCCACGTTGGCATAGCATGCATGAGTCTAGATATGAAGCTTCAGATTTTGCAGGTATGTTATTTGGATCCAAAATTGGATGAATGGTTTAGTTGTCAATTATTGTCATAGACTCACATCTATGAAATTTCTTTTTTGGTGAATACATAGTGGTATATACTCTTATAACCAGCATCTACTTATATTTTAAAGGCTTATTATTGCATTAAAATGTAGTTGAATGGTGATGAGATTTTTTGAACTTGATCTACTTTTGAGAACTATTATACTAATGTTAGATTGACGAAAGTCAGTGTCAATAAAAATTATTGAGTGGAGTAAGTATAATGATATTCACTCTTACTCCTGTAGTAAATAGTCCATTGGCTCCACCCATTTCTTTATCCTTTTTTCCCATCCGCATGAGCCCAAGAGAGCAGGGAGAGATAGAGAAAACTAATAAGGGAGATTGATTGAAAATGAGGGTGATACAAAATTATGTGTGATACGAGTTATATTTATAGAGCTTATTGTCAAATATTATGTGAGGGATAATATCAAATGAAATACAATTAAATCATGGATAAGAGATACAAATACAATGGTGATGCTGTAATCAAATTGGCAAATTACAAATCCCAAGCATGGGAGTAATAAACAATACTATCGTAGGCAAAATAATTTACAGAGCTTATCGACAAATGTGATGGATAAATCAAATGAAACACAATCAAATCATGGGTAAAAGATACAGATACAATATACCGAATCAAATTGGAGAATTACAAATCCCAAGGGTGGGAGTAATCAACAATACTATCACGAGCAATATATGTTGCTAGTTTCTATTGCTCTTGATTGTCAAAAGAGCATGTATTTGAGTCATGTCTTTCTATTTTATTATCCTTCATCTTGATTTTTGGCTGTAATTTTTAACCAAAAAGTGGCTTCCAGTTTTCTGATTTTCGTCTTACTTTAGGACCGTCAAAATTCATCCCATTTAAAGGAAGATCAAAAGCGTAGAGAACGTGAAAAGATTAATGAAATGCTCAGTATGAAAGAAATTCATCGTGATTCCAAGCTATGCCCTTCTTGTGACATGGCAATTTCTCGAACTGAAGGTTGTAACAAGATGAAATGTGGTAATTGTGAACAATACTTTTGTTACCGCTGCAACAAGGCAATTGATCCATTAGATCCTTATGGACATTTCAGGTATTTGACTTTTTAAAAGTAATACACTGCCAAAATCTTTTGCATGATTTGCATCTGCCTAAATTCAAATTACATAATTCTTATGGGACTCTATTTCATTCTTTCAAGGGATGGTTCATGTGAGCTGTTCCCACGAGAAATGGTTGAGTCCTGGCAAGAGCGAATAAATGATCGCCAGGTAGTAGGACAGTTACACGCTGAGCTTTTTCCTCAACGAGGCTTGACATGTCCTAATTGTCGTCAATTTAATGCAAAGGTGAGCAAAGTTTTCTGTTTGTTTCTTGCTAAAATATTTCATGGAAGTGTCTATTTGAATGACATGAGAATTGTTGAGTTACTGAAATAATGAATTCTATGCATGGATTGTGATTATGGATTTGGTTAGCCTGCGATACAGCTGAGAGGAACTCTATTTTATTATCAACCACAGAAATGACCTTCCAGTTTTTTGTGTATTATATTTTGACATCCTCGTACATTATCTTGAACTTGAATATTCTTATGTTTGCCGCCATTTGCACTGCATCTGCTATTACTTAGAAATCATTCAAGGATTTTCCTATTCTCATTGTATGTCTTTTGCATCTCCAAGCAATACCTTTTGTGAGGTAATGTTTCAACTTACGAACTCGTACAACATGACCAAAAACCTGTTACGACTAGTAGTGAATTGGTTAAAGGAGGGGCTATTCCAGGGCAAACTGCTCATTTCAGGGTCTTAACAGTCGAAGAGTCCCTATTCGTTGTGGTTGGAAGATTGTTTATTTGTCATCACTAATTACTTTCTCCATTGCCATTTTGAATTTAAAAACAGATTGGAAATAATAATCACTTGTTTTGCTGGGCATGCCAAAGCCACTACTGCTACTTGTGCAAAGAGATTGTGAGGCGCGGCACCAAGCATTATGGACCCAAGGGCTGCAAACAGCATTCCGAGGGATAGTACAAGCATAACACCTGAGAATTTTATTTATTTTTCGGTTATTTTTGGCACTGGGAAATGCCACAGGTTCAATAGGTTTTTTCAGACTGATGAAGCCTCCTTGATTAAATGCAAAGGTCAAAACCATCTGCAGTGAGTTCAATTCTATTTTGCAGCACAATAAAGTAGAGACTGGATGTGTTTCAGTATTGTACATTTTTGTTTCTGTAAGAGAAAAAATGTAATACGGCATTTTTTGGTGTTTTTTATTTGGAACAGAAAAGTCCTCTACATCAAAATACATGCTTTTTTTTTTTGTGAGTAAATACCACAACTTCATGTAATTCTGTTATATGTATTGAAAGTTTTCGATATCAAACTTATATGGCACAGACATTAATTTTGAAAACTCCACTTTTTTTAAATATTGTAAAAATCAGATACTAGACAGGAAAATAAGGCACTTTCCTATCAGGTCAGGTCTACATAATTAAATTTAAATTTTTATCTCCACTATCCGTGTTTTGTAAATTTTTCACGGTTGACTGATCACGTTATTGTATTTATTTACAATGTTATCTTGAAGCATACATTTTATGTATTAAGATATTAATTATATATTCACGTAATACATAATAAATTAGAAAAAAAATGAGAAGGTAGTTAAATGTATAATTTTATGTTTGTTAATTAATTATTTTATAATGTAAATATTTTTAATTATTATAATAATTAATTTATATCAACAAATACAGGTAAAATAATATATAAAAAGGACGACACAGTATAAGTTCATCAGTTTGGATATTATTATTTGAGTTTGAAGTTTGAAATTATCGCTGTAAAAAACTCTCATACTCATAAATTTTATAAGTTTTGTGATTAGTTTTATTAAAAAATATTTTGAATAGTTGATAGTGTAAATTTTTACCTTGTAATATCTTGTGCAAGTTGGATAAATCTAAAATTAAACCTATTTTTTATTCTTATGTTTAACTCAACCTTTGTATTTTAAGTGAAATTCTGTTCTATCCATATATTTTATCTCATTCCTCTCTCTTTATATATGACAAAGTGCTGGAATTAAAATACTCTTTTTTTATTACCACATTATTTTAAGAAAATGTAATCATTTTAGCTATTATTTCTTTGTGTTATTGTGAATATTAAAGATTGTTAATTCCTAAAGAAAAGAAAATCACTGGTACAAGCGACGAATATTCAACAAGCACTCTAGTCTCTTAAACCTAATTTAAAATTATAATACATGTGAGTTTTATTAAGTACATAACTATATAATTTTTAATAAATTTTAACTACAAAAATAATGTTATATTTTTATTTATAAATTTTACTACTAGTAGAAAAGTGCGCTAAAGTATTAACACTTTTCATTTACGCCGATGTAATAGAAAAAAAAAATAGTAAATAATGTAAAATATAATTAAGTTATAATTAATTATAATCATTCAAAAAGTCTTTTGTTTAAATACTTTTGCTGCTGTGCTATGAATCATAATACCTTCAAATTAAACATTTGGTTATTCATTCATTTCTTTTTTCATTTATTAAAATAAAAGGTAATTTAGAAAATATTTCTATTTTTAAATAATTAATAAAAACCGCACTTGTAGTTTGCATTTTTTTTTATTTTTATAAAAATTTGAACTAAGATAAAAAAATATACATAATTAATTTTTAAAATAATTATTAGATGTTAATTAGGAAAATAAAATATATACACAAAATAGATTTTTAAAACTTGTTAAAAAAAATTAAAATAACGGCTAAGAAAAATCTTTTAAAATAACAATTAAAAATAAATTATTTATAAAATAATTAACTTTTAAAATAATAATTAAAGATAAAAATAAAAATATAAAATGTGAACACGTGTATTCTCTATATCTATATATATTTTGTTTTAGATATTACAAATAGAATAAAATAAAATTGTATTCCTAATTATTCTTTACAAACCTAAAATAAAAAATATGAATATAAGTGTATTATTATTTATTTTCATTTTCTGTTATATTTATTATTAATAAATAAACTATTTATACTAATAAATAAAATTATTATTTTTTATTTCTCTCTTTCTAACCATACATCTCTTTTCCCTTTTTTGTATACATTTATTTCTTATTTTATTTTCCTCTATCTCTTCCCAATCTCCCTACACTACATATTTGAGAGAAGGAAGTTCAGAATTACATTATATCAGGGTAAACCCCCAAATATAGGGACTTCTGTTTCACCCTTTTATCCATAATTCTTCAACTTCAAAAAACTTTTTTTTTTTTTTTTTAAGAAAACCCTGTATCCATATTTTTTTTAAACTCCTGTTCTATGTTTTCAATGTTTTTCGATGCAGTTATGCACTCTCTTTTTTACCTTGAACTTATTTAGTTGTTCCAACTGGGTATTGATGGGTGTATCTTAATGTCGTTAACATGCGTTCCTGGATGTGGTTTGCTCCGCCGTCAACGCCAATGTTTCAGTTTATTTTCTTCTTCTGCTTCTTGTGCACTGATGATGGAAGACCACGTGTTTGATGAAAGTCCAAAGTCTTATGCTAGTTTTGTGATTGACAGGCCTGTGCCCCATGTTCCCGCATCAAGGAGGAATTATTTTCCGTTAGTGTCTAGGGTGCTGAAATCACTGAGTTGGAGGGTGGCTAGAAAAGTAAGGTTTGGGAGTTGGGTTGACAGTCATGGGTTTTCTTATTCAATCAATTGTTTTAGGATTATGGTTCATGCTTTTGCTTTGGCGGGGATGCGTTTGGAAGTGTTTGCTTTGCTTAGAGATGTTGTTGAGTTCTGTAATGAGGCCAACTACAACACCTTTGAATTGTTTTCAGCTTTGCTGGATTCACCCCACCATGTTGAAAGATCCGGCGAAGTATTTGAAGTGCTTATGAAAGTGTTTGCATCCAACTCTATGTTGGAAAATTCTCTTAATGTATTTGTGAATGCTAAGTATGTTGGGCTTGAGCCTCATATAAGGACCTGCAATTTCTTGTTGAAATGTTTGGTTGAAGCGAATAGAGCGGAGTGTGTTAGATGGTTTTTTGAGGAATTGAAGGACCGTGGTCCATTGCCAAATATCCATACCTATACAATCATGATGAACTTTTATTGTAGTAATGTTCGGTGTGATTCAGATATGAGACAAGCTGCTGCGATTCTAGGGAAAATATATCAGATTGGGGAAAAACCAACTCTTGTCACTTATAGTACTTATATTCATGGACTTTGTAAAGTTGGTTGTGTTGAGGCAGCGGTGATGTTAATTCGCAATTTGCTAAAAAAAAATGAGCCTCTCAATAGTCATTCTCTTAATTCTGTAATTTATGGGTTTTGTAAAAGAGGTGACGTGTGTGAGGCTATGCAAGTTTTTGTAGAAATGAAGAGGTCTGGGATATTGCCAGATGTTTATAGCTACAGCATATTAATTGATACATTCTGCAAGAAAGGGGACCTAATAAAATCTTTTGACTTGTTGGAGGAAATGCAAGGCTCCCAGGTAAAACCATCCGTTGTTAGCTATACCTCCCTCATCCATGGTCTGTGCAAGAAGAACCTGACACAGCATGCAGTGGAAATATTCCGCAGTATTGGTGCTTCTAGTGTCAAATATGATCAGATTGTTTATGAAACTTTAATTGATGGATTTTGTACTCAAGGTGATGTGGATTCAGCCATCAAGCTTTTAAAGAAGATGACCTGCTATAATTTGGCTCCTTCTGCTTTTAGTTACCGCAGTCTAATTAAAGGATACTACAAACTAGGACTATTCGATCCGGCATTGGATGCTTTTGAAACCATGCTACAAAATGGTATTTGGCCAGATACTATTTCTTGCAATTATATTCTTGATGTATCTTGTAGGGCAGGTTACTTCAACGTAGCCTTGAAGCTGTTGGAGAACTTCGAAGAACATGGATTTAACCTCAACCAGCATTCATATAATGCAATCATCTATAAACTTTGTAAAGAAGGTTGTCCAGAAAGAGCATTGGAGCTACTGCCAAGAATGCTTAAAAGGAATGTTCCTCCGGCAGTTGTTAATTATAGAACTCTTATATCTGGCTTTGCCAAACAGTCAGATATAAACAGGGCTGTGAAGTTATTCACCAGAATGACAGAAGTAGGGATCACTCTCAACACTGCCACATATACAATTCTTATGAGTATATTTAGTCATAGTGGCAACATGCATGAAGCATATGTCATTTTTAAGGAAATGAAAGAAAGGGGTTTGCGTCCAGATCAGATTTCATATACAACTTTAATTGCTGGCTTTTGTAATATTGGAGAATGGAGAAAGGCATGGGCATTATTTGGAGAAATGTCGAGGGAAGGCATTTTGCCAAATGTATTTACTTATACTTGCATGATTGATGGATTTTGCAAGTCAAACCGGATAGATTTAGCCACCTGGCTGTTTGATAAAATGAACAGAGATTCAGTTATTCCTGATGTTGCAACTTACACTGTCCTCATTGCTTGGTACCATAAGCATGGGTACATAGACCAAGCACGTAAGCTATATGATGCAATGAAGGAAAAGGGTGTTTTGCCAGATGATATAACTCATAATATTCTAGGTCTGAAGGCTGTGAAGTTCAAAGAAGGCTAACCGGTATGTGTTTTGACATAATTTTTTCTAATTGACATTTTTATCATCATATGACCTGTTATTAAAAGCTTGCCTGTTAATTGATAATCCACTTCAAATAGTAGTCATTATAAAATCCTCTAAGGCTGTATTACTATTGACATCCACTTAATATATAGGCTTTATTTTCCGAATGGGCTGGGCAGGTTTAGTATACTTAATTGTTATTTACGTACTAGTTTATATAAGCAATTCCCCACTAGCTAGTTATTCTGTGACTAATATCTGAACTGACATTTTGAAAGTCAATAAAATTACATGTAAAACGTTACTCATAATTTGTGTATGCACATGAAAATTCTCATATATAGGCACACCATTAGATTTTTGTTTATGCAAAATAGTCTGTATAACATTTCCAAAATCAGAGCTGGAACTACCAATATAAAAATGAAATCGAATCCAATTCATCATCCTCCAACTTTGTTGAATGAATTTTCAGAATAATGTAATTCTTTAAGATTTTTGTGTTTTCATTTAGTGTATGAACAGTTCTTTTTTCATTAGTGGTTCCTATGCTTGTTTTAATTTTTTGTGAATTACCAAAATTCTTTACCAGTTTCAATAATAAATGGACCCATTTAATCATCAAGTTCAAATATTCTGTGGATGTTGGTATTGATTAAATGATGGAATGAATTATCTTTTTGGTATGGAACAAATAGTAATGATGATTATAATACTGAAAGTATTAAAAAAATTACTGTCAATCCATTGTTGTAATTGTCAGAATTTTGGCTTCCCATGTGTCACAGAATAAGATTGAATATTTATTTATGGCGCTAAGATCCAAAGGAGACATATTGGCTGGTAAAGAAGGTCAAATTTGGTAACACTATATGGCAGCCTATCAATACATCAGTTTTATTTGGTGATTTCATGACCAAAAGTAATTTGGCTTATACCATCCAAACAAAACTCATTTCTTCATTTTTTTGTTTCCAAATTTTATTCTTCTTTAAAGTTCTAAACTAATTATCCAACCATACACATATCTGACTAACCTTATGCTGTAGTAGGCCCATATGAAATGCTTCATTTTGTTAGATGAAACGATGTGTTTGGCTTGTTTTCTTCTTTATCAAGTTCGTGGCTTCCTGCTATTTCATTCTGATATTGCTTTTGACCTAAATCCCTTTGCAGTCTTTGGCACTTTGCTCTGGTGGAAAAATGGATCTCACTCCTTGTCCACTCTAATTTTTTCCCAACTTATAGAC
>Ga0214543_1010157_pt1 | contig 14144 bp, 5 predicted proteins | sample CNSS2metaG_FD_160094 | JGI IMG/M metagenome (GOLD analysis project Ga0214543, IMG submission 160094) | Root nodule microbial communities from cowpea collected in UCLA plant growth center, Los Angeles, California, USA - CNSS2 | ecosystem: Host-associated > Plants > Roots > Nodule | place: USA...
ATATTGACACCACTCTCAACCCAAAACCTTAAGGCAATGGGTTTATGGGCCTTGATCCTTATATGGTGCTCTACTTTCTCAATACTGGTCAATGTGGGACTTAGACTCACACTTGGATTCCTAACACTTATTTCAACAACTAATTCTATACTAAATTTTCATTGTCTTAACTCCCGTCAAAATTTCAACTCAACTTGAGAAAAATATCATTATCAAAATTAAACGAGAATATATAGCTCACAAAAAAAAAATTGTTTATTTATATCAAATTTTCACATAGCTCATTCAAGATTTAATTTTGAACTATTACACAACAGAAATTGAAATATTGATTTTGGCTCACCGTGATAGAGATAGAAAAAAATAATATTTTAATAGTTTATCATTACAAAAATAATTGTTTTTAGTGGGAGTTTAACCTTTCACTAATGATTTTACCAGGAGTTTACAATTTTTCTAGAAGAACAAGCGTGGCTAACAGATTATCGGATGTTTTTAACAATTCCTAATATTAGCGCAACTTACTGAAGGTTTCAAAAACCCCGTTAATACTCGGGGTTCCAAAAACCCTCATTAATACCAGGGGTTTTGAAAACTCCCGCTAATGTCTGAAGTTTTGAAAACCCCATATATGGATTAGTTAAATAAATCTCGTAATTAATGAGAATAAAAAAGTATTTTATATTTATAGTAATTTAATTAATAGTTTATATATTAAAAGATAATTATTTTTCTATCGATAATATCATAAAAACTTAAAATCCTTTACTTATTCGAGGAATATATAAATTAGAAATTTGTTTATTTTGATAGTTTTAATAGATAATAAATTATTCTTTGTTACTTTTTTTTTATTACAACAAAATCAAATGATGACTTCTACCACGTCAGGGTGATACTTTACTATTGAGCTGTATCCCTTTCACTGCCTTCATCATGAAATGAATTTGACTAATCTTGGGACAAAGGGCAAGAAACTCAACATGATTATTCTTAAACAACTTATTGGAGTTAAGTTTTCTTTTCCCACTATTACAGATACAAAAATCATGGGAAATTGTATTTAATTGTCACCTCCTACTATTAGAAAAATAATTGACCGCGTATTCGATAAAATATGATTTTATAAAACCAAATGATTTTCTCAATCTAAATAAAGCAGGATTTATGAAAAGAAGATTTGTCTAAGCATGTTCCATATGGGTAAGAGAAGAGTCAGACTCGATTTAAAAAAAATAGAGAAATCAGAGTCGAGCTAAGATGATACGGATCAACCCCTCCTCTTGTGTTCTTGTGTCATAGATCTTAGCATTTTAGAAATAACTGGAGTTTTATCTACTTTTTTCATTTAAATTCAAGAAACCTTTTTATGTGAGGAAAAGACATAACAAACACATTAGCTTATAAAAAAGTGTTTGTCTTTTAAAACATTTATGTTCATAAGATTCAAATATCTTTTATTGCACTCGATGGATCTAATGCGTTGTTGTGTCTTGGGAGAGGATATCATATAATTTTGTTTTACCCTATGTAGTAGGAACGTTTTTTTTTCTATAAGGACAATGCTTTGGGTACCTCAACCCAAACTCTTTATAATCTTCCTTTATTTATAATTTGATGTTATATTGTATTGTTTGTTATAAGAATGGTTTGGTATGATCAATATTCTTTTATACATACCACTAAAAAAAATCTCATTAATAACCAGTTCTAATGACCAAAAGTTGTTAGTCATTATAGTGACCAATTTACAAAATAAAAAATTACCAGTTTCTAAAATAGTCATTATATGAATAAAAAATTATAATTGGATTTTAAATTGATTTATAAAATTTAGCTACCAAGGAAAACAAATTGATCACTAAACATTAATTATCAAGATTTTCGCTACCAAAGTAATTAATTAGTGATCAATTTAGAAACCATGATCATACTCATAAACAACTTATTTCATTTGCAACTTTAAAAATAAGATTGATAAATAATTGAAATTTAAAAATAAATACGTGATTGATTTAAAAATAAATTTAGAGCTGTCAAAACGGGTAACCCGGCCCGACACAGCTCGACCCACCACGGGTTGATAATTTAGTGAGTCAACCCAACCCGGCTCACTTGTTAGCGAGCCAATAAAATTCGAACCCGACTCGGCCCATCACGGGTTAGCGGGTTAAACGGGTTGGCTCACGGGTTCACTTAATTAAAAAAATTATTTTTTATTTTTTTTTAGTCAAACTAAATTGTAATTCTAATTAAAATCTAAATAAACTTTAATACAATCCAAATACAAACCAAAATAAAAAAAATACAAATTATTTATGTGTTGGATAAATAAACAACCTAACCTATCCCAAATGTAAAGTCCAACTTAATAAAAAAAATAAAAAATACTTGTGTGACCCTTTTATCTGCGAGTTGGTGAGCCAACCCGGCTCACCACGGGTTCAACCCGGATGTCGGATTCTAAATGAGCTGGGTCAAAAATCAACCCGTATTAAAATTTGTAAAAAAATTTCAACCCAACCTGGCCTGAACCCGTGATGAGCCGGGTTGGCTCGCAGGTTCCAACCCATTTTGACAGCTCTAAATAAATTTAATTAAACTTATATATAAATGGCCTAAATTTTAATGAGTTACTTGGGGCGCCTAATTTTAACTGTAACATGTGTTTCTTATTACGAAAACACTTTAATTGCATGGTCATGTCTTTCTTTACCTAATCTATTATAGATAGAAATGTCAAAAAATTTTGTACCCATGGTATTCGCGGATAAAACCTGCAACAAGTAGGAAATAAATATTGAAAATGGATATCCACGAATAATGGTACGGATATTTTTTATACCCCCACGTTAACGGGGCGGGTACGGGTATCATAGTATCCATACCCGTGGATACCCATACCCGTTATACTCTAATTTAAATTAAAATAATTAAGAAAAATAATTAAAATATTAACACATTGATTTTGAATGAGTTATTTTTTATCAATTGGTTTTAAAAAATGTTCATTTATTTGTAAACTATCATTCAACACTATTTAAATAGATTATTTGTACTTTGTTTGAAATTTATAAAATATTATGCATTATATTTTTATTTGAATTTATAGTTACAATTTGTTATCAAATATTAATTTCTTCTTTTTGTAAATATTCGCGGGTATCCGTGGATATTCATGAATTTTAACAAAATATGTAGGTACCCTCATATCAGATATCTACACAAATATAGATACAGATACGGGACGAATATTTATCCAACGATTAAAATACGAGAAAACTATTATCCGTATCGTTCTTACCCGTTTGACATCCCTTATGGTATTTATCAGATACAATCAGTCTAAAATTTATTTATCAAAAATTTATATGCAACAATACATACAAGAATCATGAGGAGGAGATTTTTTTATTTAATTATTAAATTTTAATTTGAAATCACGTGAGAGGTGACATTATGAATTTATTTAGAAGTAATATTTGCAGCCATATTGACCATTGAGCAGTGCATAATTATTTAAAATGAAACCCTAAAGAGGAAATCAAGCATACTGATTACTGTGTAATGTCTTCTAAATAACCTCTGTGAACTGTGATATATTCTCCGAACAATTTGACCCAAACAAAAAAATCATCACAAAAAGCTTTCTCCTTCTTTGTATTCCATTATTTCAAACAAGAAAACTGTGCTCCATAAAAGCATGAAAACATGAAAGACAGAATTTTCCTCCATTAGGTGGTGACGAAGGTGGATTCAAACTTCAAAGGTATTAACAATATTTTTGACTCTTGATTGTCCAGTTTGACTGGACAAAAGCAAAAGAGTGTTTTGGTTTGACTGGATTGATAAAGAAGATGCCTGGGGTGGGGACCACACTCACCATTATTCTATAATATCAGTTCCTATTCCACTTTCTTTCTTCAAATATTCTATATTTTTCCCACACACTCTGTGCCTGTTCCTTTCTGTTTTTGCCATCAAATATTTGTACTTTTCTGCTTTCCCTTTCTCCACACCTGCACAAACTTCCCACTACTCTTTTGTGCTGCCAATGTGGAATTAATCTCATTCCTCAACTATGCAACTTTTTTTCCTCTCATTATCCATCACTTCCTTCCACTCTATGCAATGTTGTTTGGTCATCTCTCACTTCTCACTTCTCATTTATAATGCACACTCCACTTCCAGGCTTCTTGCATCTAATTCTTCTTCTTCTTCTTCTTTTCTCTCACTCAAGGCTTTTACAAGCTAAAAGAGGAAATAAAAAAAGTTTCTCACTTTCTGACACCATCTTTGTGTCTGCTTTAGAATGCATGTCTTCCAGTCTAAAGCCTCACATGAAACATCATATTTGAGAATCCACTTTGATGTTTTTGTCTCTTTGAAGTTCCACTGGTGTTCTTGACAATCTTCAGTTTCTTCTTCTTTCCATGAACCACTCTCAAAACACCATTCCCCCCCTATTCAGATGCCCCATAAGTTTAGACTTGTTGGAAGATCCTGTAACCTTGTGCACAGGCCAAACCTATGACAGGTCCAACATAGAAAAATGGCTTGCTGCTGGTAACCTCACTTGTCCGGTCACAATGCAAAAGCTTCACGATCCTTCCATTGTTCCCAACCACACTCTTCGTCACTTGATCGATCAGTGGCTTCAACTGGGTCCCTTGTTCGACCCTTCCAACCCTGAAACTTCAACTTCTGACTCCTTGGCTTCTCTCAAGCGCAACCTTGAATCCCATGAAAGCAGCTTAGATACCAAGCTCCAAGCACTCACCAAAATCAGTCTCTTATCCGATGAGTATTGCTCCTTCAACAAATCATGCTTTCTCCAATTGAACTTCTTACCACTGCTTTTGGAACTGGTTTTTGGAACTCCAGTATCAATAGATCACATGAACTTCATAGAGCTCGCACTTTGCTGCATTCAGAAATTGCTGCCACTCGGTAGTTTGGAGCCTCTAAATATTATCAAAGATGGGTCTAAATTAGCCATGTTTGTGGTACTAATTGAAAAGGGTAGTAACTCGGTTAAGACTAGCTTGTGCCGTGTTATAGAGTCAGCATCATGGTCATCTGAGACAGAAGAATTATGCTATATTCTTGGAAACTCTCCCAAACTAGTACACGAGATTGTTCAAATTGTTAACCAAAACTATGAAGTTTCTGGGGATGCAATTAAAGCCATGTCAGCACTGTGTTCGTTGCAATCCAATAGAGAGAGTTTGGTGAGAGGAAGAGCAATAGATGGAATCATGAGATACATCTCATCAGGAAGAAGAAACATGGCCCCACTGGCAGTGAGAACAGTTGAGAAACTTATGGAGCTGGAAAGTGGTAGAGTGGCATTGGTGAATCACCCTAATGGTGTTCGAACTTTGGTTAATATGGTTTTCAAGGTATCTGATCAAGAATGCAGTGAGAGTGCTGTTGAGGTGCTTTTAGTTGTTTGTGGTGAGTTTGAGCGTGCACGAGAGACAGCCATTGAAAGTGGAGTTTTGACTAGGTTGTTGTTGCTCCTGCAGAGTCAGAGTAGTAACACAACAAAATCAAAGGCAAGAATGCTACTCAAATTGCTAAGATCAGAGTCAAGGCAGAATTAGATTGTGAATAATGATGTTAATAACACAAGTATGTTTATGATAAAATGATCAATAATGTTCATGAAGACTAAAAAGTGTATATGCAAACATGAATTTATGAATTTGTGGTCTCCTTGTTCCCCTGTAATCTTTTTGAATAATATGGGAATAGTTGAATCCCATTAGGAGTTTAAAAGTCAGTTTTGTCCTCATTGTTGCCCACTCACATCACAACACAAGCATAAATTAAATTCCAGTCAATCTTTGAATCTACTACCTCCCACCATCATTAACGAGTATAAAACAAATCCCATTTTCTTTCTCAAATTACTGATGATCTATATATATATATATATATATATATATATATATATATATATATATATATATATTTATGAGAAGTACACTTCAAAGATAATTATTATAAAAAAATTTAAATTATTAATAGACAAAATTTGTCAATAATTATAAATATTTGTTGGTAAAATAAAATTATCGATGACCTAAGCTAAAAAAAATCTTCAATAAAACACTTATCAATACATTTTATTGACAGATAAAAATCGACAATGACAAAGTTGTTAGTAATTATCTGTCGACAATTATAAGATATTCACCAATAAATTTTATTAACAGATAAAAATCGATGATCACAAATTTATCGATAATTATATGTTAATAACTATAAACAGAAAAAATACAAGTAATATTCCATCAAAAAAAATGCATCAGTAATTAATATCTCTGTAATAGTAGAATTGATTATTTTTATTATATCATGAAATTATTTATAAGTCGGATCATATAAAATGTATACTTAAAGGAATTATTAAGATAAATTGAGATCGTAAAAAGTTCAATTCAACCCTTCTCGATAAAACAAAAAATAATGAAAGGCTAAAAAATAATTAAAAAGTTAAAAAAATAAAAATAAAAAATATTAAAAGGAAGAATTTTTGTTCTGAAAATAAATAAAAAATTGGAAAAATTGGCTTCACGATATAATCACGGTTGGTCTCATATTGATATCTTTATTTAGTTTTCTGATATTTTTGTGATTTTATTTTATAATTTTTGTTTTTTCTTTCTTATATTTAAAAATATTTCACTTCTATAAAACTATTTTGCTTTTTTGGATGGACAAAATTAATCTAACTACACTAAATTATAATTATTTGCGTTAAATTAAAGGGAAAAAAGAACTAAACTATTTAAAATATAAATTAAACAGCATGGTTTTATTTTATAGTTCAGTTTTAAAAAACTGAATTTTTATCATTTAACTGATCATTAATTGAATTGTGTCTTTTATTTTTTTCTTTCTTTTCAATGGCCTCATATCTTAAACATTGTACACACTTCATTTTTAATTCAATCAGCATCATCGAGACAATGATTGAAAGCTTCTCATTGCTGCCTTCTTCTTTTGTCGTCCCACCTTACCACCTTCACTACAATTCTAACACTCCACACCCCATCTAACTGGTATGTCTTTTTTTGAATCCTAACCCTAACATTTTATCCTTCTCTTATCTATCTTATACATTTTCTCCTTCTCTTATCTATCTTTTGCATTCTCTCATTTGTTTATTCTCAATGCTTCATCTCCCATTTCACTTTTTTTTTCTCATCTTTTTTTAATATTTTTCTTCAATATTTACATTTTTACCATTTTTGGAACTCTATGTTTTTTGCTTTGACAAAATAAATATTTTTGTGAAAGGTGAATAGAGATCAATTTAAGTTTTTCCTTTGGATGTTTTTTTGTTGGAAGTATACAATTTATTTATGTTGTTTTTTTATGAACTTGTTATATTTAATTTTGAAAATAACATGATGTTTCATTTGTTTAACAGAGATTTATGATTGTAAAGTTGGTGCTAAAAAGACTTTTGGATGTGACATTTTTTACACAAGTTACAAAGCGACTTTCCTATGACACTAAGCCAATAAAGGTTAATATTTTCTCTCACCTAGGGTCAAGTTATTTGTTCCACGATATTGATTCCAATTTGAAAAAAAAAATTAATTCTTATCAAAGTGTAAAATTTCCCTTCAAATGGATCATTGTGTGTTAATTTTTCTCTTTTTCTAAAGGTGTTAAAATTCAAAACCATTCAATAGTAGTTCTCACTTCGGTTCGGTTCAGTTCAATTCGGTCTGGTCTGGTTTGATTCGATTCAGTCCGGACTGATTCGATCTGGTCTGGTTCGGTCCGGTCTGGTTCAGTTCGGTCTAGTCCGGTTTGGTCTGGTTCGATTCGGTCTGATCCAGTCTGGTTCGATTCAGTCAGGTTCGGTCCAGTCTGGTCCGATTCAGTTTGGTTTGGTTTGGTTTGGATTGATTCGGTTCGGTCTGGTTCAGTTTAGTTTGTTTCGGTCCGATTTGGTTCAGTTCGGTCTGGTTTGGTTCAGTTCGATCTGGTTTGGTTCAGTTTGATTCGCTCTGGTCCGGTTCAATTCGCTCAGGTCTGGTTCGATTCGCTCCAGTTTGGTGTGGTCAAGTCCGGTTCGGTCTGGTTCAATTCAGTGCGGTTCGATTTGGTTCGGTCTGGTTTAGTTCGGTTCGGTTCGGTCTGGTTCAGTTTAGTCTGGTTCGGTTTGGTTTGGTCCGGTTTGGTTCGGTTTGGTCCAGTTTAGTTCGCTCTGGTTCGGTTTGGTCCGATCCAATCTGGTTAGGTCTGGTTTTGTTTGGTTCAGTTCGATTTGGTTTGGTCTCGTTCGATTCGGTTCGGTTCGGTCTGGTTTGGTTTGGTTCGGTCCGGTCTGATCCGGTTCGGTTCAGCTCGATTTGGTTCGATTTGGTTTAGTTCAAATCGGATTGGTTCAGTTCGGTTCGATTCAATTCGGTCCGGTTCGATTCAATTCGAATCGGTCTGGTTCGGTCCAATTCTATCCGGTTCGGTTCGGTTCGATCCAGTGCGGTCCAGTTTTAGTTTGCTGACAGTGCAGTTTAGATTCGTTGATGGTTTAATCAAGGTTATAATTTTTTCCCAGTTAAGCTCAAGTTATTTGTTCCATGATATTGACTCCAATTAGAAGAAGAAAAAAACTGTTGATTATGAAAGTGTATAATTTCTCTTTCAATTGACAATTGGGTGTTAAATTTTTTCTCTTTTCTTCAAGGTCTTTTAAAATTTAGCACAATTTTAAAGTAGTTCAATTCGATTCGGTTCTATTCAATTTTTTTTCAATTCAATGTGATTCAGGTTTGCTGATAGTTCGGTTCGATTCAGTGATGATTCGTTTCACTGACGATCTGATTAAGGTTCCTGATGCTGCAATCAAGGTTAACATTTTCTACCACTTAGGGTCAAGTTATTTGTTCTACGATACTTACTCCAATTTGAAAAAAAAAAATGTTTACTATGAAAGTATATAATTTCTCTTTAAATTGACCCTTGGGTGTTAATTTTTCTCTTTTCTTAAAGGTCTCCTAAATTCAACATATTTCACAAATAGTTCGATTCATTTGGATTCAATTCTGTTTAATTTGGTCTGATTCGATCCGGATAGGTTTGGTATGTTGGCGGTCCAGTTCAGTTTGGTTCACTGTGAGTCTGATTTGCTGACGGTATGATTCAAGTTCACTGACAGTTCAATCAAGGATAACATTTTCTCCGGCTTAAGGTTAACAAAAGTACTGTGGCATATATTTTCCTGAGAATAACGTTGATTAGGTTAAGAAAAGGGCTACCACTTTCAAAGTAGTGGCATCATGGATTAGTTGTAATATGCAAAAGACATATCTGGGCATTACTATACGCTGAATATGAGGATAGGATGATGATGTGTGCTGAAGCTCTCTTGATAAAATACCAGAAGGGTGAAGTGCTCTAAGAAGCTATGTAAGGAACATGGTAATGGTGGGTATAAGGCTCGAAAAGTATGCTTAATTTATGTACGAATTTTAATCCGTATGTAATTATTTATATATAATTCTCAACTTTTTTGTAGTATTAACCATTGGAAACACGTTGGTGTTTTAATTTAATTTGGACAAGAAAAACAAAGGCATGAACTAGACATGCGCACTTCAAACAATGAATTTGAGGAGATTCTTCCATAGGATAAAAAATGAAAAGGATGTGAGTGTAATATTACCTAAACAAAGGAGCTCCAAATATGGTTGTCACTTTCAAAATCTTTGGCAAAGTTTTAGGAAACACTTTCATACATTTTAATTTTAATTTCAATGACAAGACAAATGCATCAAACAGACGTCAACACCTCACATGCATTCATGGTGTCAAAAATGAAAAGGCTGAGAGTTTATATTAATTAAATAGAAGATGTCCTAACATGACACTTTTGAGATTTCTTCCACAAAGATTGGAAACATATTACATTTTAATTTAATTTCAATAAAAAAAGAGAGTAAAATATCAAAGAAATACATGCACCTCAGATAAATACAGGTGTGCTTGTTATAATTTCATAACATTTTTTTATAGATAAAATTCAAGTTGTAAAACTTTATTATATAGATAAATTTTACATTTTGAAATTGATCTATAAATAGTTATGACCTGTATAAAAAAATGTTAATAATTTTATTTTAATATATATTTTTACAAATTTGTTAAAATCATATATAATTATTAGACATGTGAAGGGAACATAATAACAGGGGATAATTGAAATTTAATTATATATATATTAGATATATAGATACCCCAGTACTACAAATTACTTTCAACATTATTGAAGTTTTTTTCTTTGCTTTAATATTTATAGAAAGCTTCATTAAAGCGAGTGTAGTATCAAAAGTAATCTGTAGAACCACCTTTAGTTAGTCACGTAACCAATTACGCCATATAGTGTGATAGCATGTCGTTGCCCAATCATTTTTATTGTTTCTTATTTAACAATAAAATGCTGGGGTTTTTTGCTGTTGACACCTCTACTTCTGATGAAACTCACCCCTTAACCGTATTTTTTTAGCCCAAACAAGCTGAAAAACATTTCGTATAACCACCACCCATGCTTCTATTCTCACTCCCCGTTAACTTAAATAATTATCCCACTAAACTTAAATCCAAAACAAAACCACATACATAATATTAAATTAAGTCTAGATTTTTCAGTCTATAAAAATGGCTTATTTTTTCTTTCTAAATCTATATTTTAAAAAACTTGATATAACGTTATTTATGCATTGCGTGGTGTGAAGTTGTTGTAGACGTGTGTTCTTGAAACACGCAAGCATAATAAGATAATGAACAACTCAATCAGATGATGCAATAATCCTTTGTCCCTAATCTACTCAATTTGCTTCATTGTATCTGTTACACACATCACTTTCAAAATTAAATATACAAATTCAAAACCAACTTCCCTACCACATACATCACTAACTTTATACAGTTTTCTGGTAAATTTATTTGGTCTTATTTCTTTATTGAGTCTAATATATTAATATTGATATATTAAAAGAACTCTTAATATACATTTAATAGTTTCTTATAATAAAATAATAGTTTAAATATATCCAGAAATATTATCTTCACCAACTAAAGATCAAAATATTTTAAAATATATATACCAATATATTTTGAAGAAATAGTAATCCATCAAATTTTGATATTTGTTAACCATCTGACGTCATAAAATGGTTCGGAAATTCTGCACCAATTCCTTTACCATGTCTTTTTTCCTGCATAACTGGCACCACGTAGGTAATGATGCTAGATTTATATTTATCCTTTACTTAGTATTAAAAATTTTAGATTTGTATATTATTGTTTTTTTATTTACTTTTGTTTTAATTAGTAATTTAATTTTTATATTTAACTTTTTAATTTTTAAATTTTTTTATTACATTTTTTATTTAATTGAGTGTCACTTTTTTAAATGATTAAATTGAGATTTTTATAAAAAACACTTAATGTATTATTTTCTTATAAATTAACGTTATCTAAAAAGGTCATATATTAAAATTTAAGTTTATGACGTATTAAATATAAATTTGTTACGTGTTAAAATTTAAATTATTTTCCAATCGAAAGAATTTAGATGTCAAAATTAGAAAATTTCCAAAATATAACATAATCCAAATTTTAACACCCAACATATATAAATTTTAACACATAACACTTCAACTAATATTAATATTAATTAAATAGCAGATTGTATTAAATCTTTTTAAAAAGACGGTTAAAAAAATATAAAAGTTAAAACAAATCAAAGAATAATTAAACCTTTAATTTTAAACGTCTTTCTCTGTTTATATGGTATAAAATTTTAGGTTTAATTATATTTTTGTTTCCATTTTTATTCCAATATTTTAATTTGGTCTCTCTTTTTTAGAAATCTTTATTAGGTCTCTAATTTTGTTAAAATATATCACAGATTCGCTTTCTGTTAAGTTGTGGTAAACGTAGTTTGTGAACAGTGACCTGATATGGTAAGACAATGCTGAAATAGTGACAAGGACCATAAACGCCATAGAGAAATAAAAATTAGATTTTATATTCAAAATTCATTTTTGAAATTAGGGTTTATGTTCAAAAAATAGATGGGGGATTTTGATCGTTTCTCTTATTCAAAGTTTTATTAGGATTAGAGTGATTACGACAATATGCATACTAATAGTGTTATTTTTTTCCAATGGACTTTTTTGGAGGGTTAGCACTTGGTTTGATAACTGTAAATGAGATGAACCTTGTTTTGGTAATGCAAGACTTGATTTTTTTATTGACTTTGGATGAAGGATAGTGAAATCAGGGAACTACTACTGTTGTTACAATGTGTTGTGTTTGTTAAAGTTCTTAGGGAAAAATGATTGATCCTATTTTTTCACTTCGCAAAAATGTGTTGGATTATTCTTTGAATTTTGAACACCCTTTTTTTTAATCAAGTACAACGTTGATTTATGATAAGATGAAATGACTTTAGTTAGTTACTTTGAAAAAGGTTACGTGATGACCAAATATTGAAATAGTTTTAGTCAAATAGAAGAATGAAATGGCTAAGTTATACTCACTGCTTTTCGGCAAGAATAATAATCATGTATGAATTATACTTTGAGAACCAACATAATCCACGAAATGGTAAACACTAAAGAATGAATTTTCGAGTGAACTATATGGTGCCTGAAGTTTAACTTGAAGGGTGCATGATACAACGCACTACTTCAAGCAAAATCGCATCTAAATGGTGACAGAATATTGTTAGCCTTTAATGTCTAGAAGACTCTTTGATAATCTCAACTAGGATGTCTCCAATGAGGAAACATGCTATAATAGCACTAATTACCCACCATCTAAATCTGATTTTTCCTTCTCAATCTCTCTAATACTTCGTACTATAACAACAATCATCTAAGGAGTGGAGATCTTATCAATTCAATCAAAACATACTTAAATGATGTCCAGCTCAATCAAAACATACTTAAACCTAACATTGTAATCACCATCAACCTCTATGTAATCCCAATAAAACTTCAAATAAGAGAAACAATTAAAATCCTCAATCTATTTTTTGAACATAAACCCTAATTTCAAAAATAAATTTTGAATATTAAATCAGATTTTTATTTCTTTGCACGTCATTATTAACTTTGACGTTTATGGTCTTTGTCAGTGCTTCAACACTGTCCAACTATGTTAGGTCACTGTTGATAAAGTGTTTCAGCATTGTCCAACTATGTCAGGTCAATGTTGATAAACAATGTTTACACAACATAACATAAAAGACATTTGTGATATATTTTAACAAAATTGAGGATCTAATTGGGACTTCTAAAAAAAGAGACCAAATTAAAATTTTGGGATGAAAATGAAGACAAAAACATAATTAAACAAAAATTTTACTATTCTAACTTTTTCTTTTAGGATCTCACTAATAATTATGAAACCTCTCGCTAGAATATATGATATCATTATTATAGTAAGATGACATATATTATTTAACAAAAAATGTTAATATTATCAAAACAAAAAATATATATATATATATATATATATTATATGAATTAAAATAGCAAAATTTTTATATTACATAAACTAAAATGATAAAATAAATATATGAATTATTTACATATTTTTATTTTATACCTAATTTTACATTGATTACGAATATTGTTGTTAATTAAACTAATTTAATGTTATCAATTTTATAAAAGAAAAAATGAATATATTTTTTAAATTGTCTTAAATCAAAATAATTAAAACGGTGTCCAAATTTAACATGATTTTTTAAAACTAAAAACATTAAATAAGAATAAAATTATTAAGACTATATATATATATATATATATATATATATATATATATATATATATATATATATTTTAAACAAAAAAAAAAAAATATATATATATATAAAAAAAAAAAAAAATATATAAAAAAAAAAAAAAAAATATATATATATATATATATATATATATATATATATATATATATATATATATTCTCTGAACTAAAAAAAACTCAAATATATATAATGACAAAAGCTAACATCTATAAGTAAATTTCAAAACTATATCAATCATTCTTAATCATAACTCTAAAAATATCTTTGTTTAAATATCTACATCAAAAATAACTTAGACATTGTA
>Ga0214543_1010158_pt1 | contig 14144 bp, 13 predicted proteins | sample CNSS2metaG_FD_160094 | JGI IMG/M metagenome (GOLD analysis project Ga0214543, IMG submission 160094) | Root nodule microbial communities from cowpea collected in UCLA plant growth center, Los Angeles, California, USA - CNSS2 | ecosystem: Host-associated > Plants > Roots > Nodule | place: USA...
ACTTTGGTTAAAAGTGAGGACATCAACAAATTAATTAAGAAGTTACATTGATTAATTTGAAATCTTAAACAAGGAATCAATAACAATAATCTTTAGAAAACCAATGATGAATCCTATTTTGAAAGAGTAGTGGAATTGACCTATTTACTATTACTGTTTTTACAATATTTTATTTGTGTGTCATTTATTCTTTGCTTATCAAAACCCCATATTTTCATGGTTACTAGTTTTAATTGCATTTTTATAAGAGTCAAATATTTGAAATCAATTCCGTATTCGTTGTGAGACGACTCAGGGTTATCTTAACCCTAACTAGTTTGTTCACTACTAATTTGGCAATACTGAAGTTGCTAAAGTTAAGTAGTGATAATTTGATCGCCTAACGACAACGATATCACTCGCTCAGGCAAGGGGGACTCGCCCAAGCAAGAACTCACGAATCTTGCAGGGCTCTCTGTTGACAGTCTCGCCTAAGTGAGGACGTGTAGCTTGAGCGAAAGATCTTTTGTGCCTGAGCGAGGGTCCCTGGCTTGAGCGAGACTGGTGCGGGAATTTTCTCTATGGTTGTTCTTTTCCATGCTTTGGTTGTTGATTGTAAGTTTGGTTTGGATTACCCTATTTAAAGTATGAAGTATATGAATATGCATGTAATACTTGATGGTATGAGCTGGAATTGATGAGCTTGGCATGATATGCGTATGAAATGTGGTTGGATGGTTGATGATATATTGGAATGAGATTGGTATGCATGATAACTTTATGATTGGTTGGTGAGACATGTTTTTGGTACGGTCATGACGTAATTTCACGATGGTCTCGTGGTGGTGCCTCATTGGTCAGGACTTAATTCCACAATGATTGTGTGGTGGTGCCTCATGGTCAGGACGTAATTCCATGACCCCTGTTAGTGGGAGTTCATGGTGGTGCCTCATGCTTAGGACTTAATTCCACGAAGTTCGTGGTGGTGCCTCATTATATGATTTAGTAAGGATTTAAGTAAGGATTGCATCTTGACACTCTAAAGAGTCAATGAGTCTCACATAGAGTATACTGACTCAAGTGGTGTGAGTAGCAAGAGGCCCTAGTCTTTGGCAGGATAATGGCCTAAGATGTTTGAAGGTTAACCTTGTGAGTGGTAGGGTGAAACTCATTGGTAATTGGCTCAGCAGAGCAGTAGAGGCAACCACAAGTGCAAGCATCCGATGAATCCGACTAATTATATGTATATGAATAAGTCGTGTCTTGAGTCTTAGTATCTTGTTTGCGAGTCATCACATGTTTGGTTGATGTATGAATCTTTGGCTATCAAATTGTATGTAATGGTATGATATATCATTTTCTATTCTAACTTACCATTTCTGCTTGTTTGTATGTTTTGTGTGTGGTTTTCTCTTTTTGCGATGATCATCAATTTATGATGGGAGCATATGTGAGAACTCCTCATGATCAATAGGGTAATGGAGATTCCGCTACATAGTTTATCTTGGGCCGAACCCCAACTTTTTTTCTGAATTTTCTTTAAGGTTGTAGCCCATGTATTTCTTTGCCCTTGGGGCACTTACCTTACTACTGTTAGACTTTTTCTCTGTCTTGTTATTGACATCGTGGTGTGCCTTGAATATTCGTAAGGAGTAACTTTATACTCTATGGCTACGTTTCTTATATTATTCATCATAATGTTTCATTTAATTATTATTACTTAAATGGGACGTTACCATTACATTCATGAGAGGAATTTTGTAAAAGAAGGGAGCAGACACGGTTACTCTTGGAAGATTTTTATAACATTAATAAAAGCAATGACCAAAATTCTGTCATTTAAATACATTAAATACATTTATTTAAGTTGTAAATAATGAAACGATGTCATTATAATAAACCAACAGAGACACGTCACGTTTTCTCCCAGTAAAGAAATCAAACTCCCTTAATTAGGACACTATGTGCAATGTCACCTCGTAGAACAATATCTGTACTTTCAACCCCATTTCTTTTGTACAAGATCTCTAATTATTAAAACTATCCACGTTTTAAAAGTTTACATATTATAATATTTTAAAATTGTATTTTTGTTTTTAAATATCAAAAGATGGCAGAAGAGCAAGATAAAAATAAAAATAAAAAATTGCAAGACTAGTGTTGCTTTTGTGGTTCCATAGACGTGAGTTGGGGTTTTGACGTTACTTGCTTCCAGTTTTGGTCCGTGTATAAGTGTGGGCTCGGATTGTGGGGTAAGGAGGAAGAATGGAAGTCGGCCTAAATAACAGGGGATTCTCCCTGCACCTCCAACACTTACTTTCAGACCTCCAAATCTATGCTTTAATTACATTAAGAACCCCGGGTGATATTAATTTAAGGTATTGATTTAGTCTTCTAATTTATCATGGTTCATTTTGATTCTCTTATTATTTTTTTGGTTCAATTTAGTTCTTTAACTTTTTAAAAATGTTCAATTTGGTCTCCTTATCATTTTTTATTCAATTTAGTCCTCTTTTTTTTTTTTTAAATGATCAAATTTTGTCCTCTCTAATTTCAGACCAAATTAATAATTAAGTTTAATTGCAATTTATATATACATGTAAAAATATTTTTTTTATAATTTATACATCAAATCACTTTACCTAAATACTCAAATTATTTAATTTTTTACACCCCACTTAAATACTCAAATTTTTTACATTTAGATGAAGTGATTTGATGTATAAATTCTAAAAAAGTTATTTTAACATGTATATATAAGTTGTAATTAAGCTTCATTACTAATTTGGTTTCAAATTGGAGAGGACAAAATTGGATCGTTTTTTAAAAAAATGACTAAATTGAATAAAAAATAATAAGAAGAGTAGATTGAACCTTTTTAAAACTTGGAGGATTAAATTGAACCCAAAAATAATAGAGACCAAAATGAACAAAAGCAACAAATTGGAGGACTAAATCAATAATTATTTTTAATTTAATTACTAAGATCGATGTTACTTTCATATTTTAAAGTGACCATCTATGCACCCCTAATTCACTTATGCAACAAACTCCATTACGTTTCCACTTTCAGTATGTAGAAAGTGAACCGAATTTCGACATCCAATATGATGAACCGTGGATTTGTGACATCCGATAAGGGTATAAATCTGATGTGCACATCTGGTACAATGAAAAAACGAATATCAATTTCGCACATTGGATGTCGACATCCGATATTATGTTTTATTTATTTTTATTTATTTAATTTTTTATTTGAATTTTTTTATATATTTTATTAATTTATTTTTTATTGTTGCTTATAATTTATTTATTTGTTAGTTGTATTATTTTTATAATTATGTTTGTAAATTAATTTATTAAATATAATTTGTTAAAAGTAATTTATTTTTTGAATTTAATTATTTATAAATATTATTCATTTGTAATTTATTTAAACAAATTATTTTTAAATTTTGTAAATATTTAATTCACAAATTAATATTTTTTTATATTATCAATTTATTTTTATTTTTTTTGTTTTGAAATATTGGATATCAACAACCATCAAATAAGAATCGGAAGTCCATATCTAGTATCGATGTCCCCATTTCTTGCTCTCGGATGAATTAGTTGCCTGTATTGCTACTGGCTGTTACATTAATTTTTTTTATAATGGATGATGGCCGGTAATAATGATGGTATTTGTTCTTGTGAAAACAATAACAGAATTTCAGGGAACACAAATCATATCTTACCTCAATCAATGACTTATCAGACTGGTTACGGATTTAAAATAAAATAAATAAGTAAATAATAAAACTTCATTTATTATAACTGATATTTCCAAAATGTGGGAAAATTAAAAACTTGTATTACTTTCACAATAAACCAAAATCTATAAGTATAAATAAGATTGTAATTATCCAAAAGTCCAGAATATTCATAATTACAATTTATTTGAAAGCATAAAAAAACTTCATAAAAGTTTTTATAAAATCTTCTCCCAATACTAGCCTCGCTCCGTCTCTAGGCCTCACCAGATCCACCTGCAATATCATCTGCTCTCGTGTACCGCATACACGATCATCACCAAACACAAGCAGATAGGGTGAGCTAACAAATTACACATATATATAAATATTGCACAGTTATATATATATATATATATATATATATATATATATATATATATATATATATCACACAATCACACCAAAGGAATCTCTTCCTTTGATCCCATACCACATGGTCACTACCATGATAATCGTGTTCTACGTCTTATAGCGATTACCTCAAGATGTCTTGTTGTCATACCTATCAGCCACAACCGATAGAGCATGTGCGGGAAACCATGCTATGGATCATACACCGTAACGCCAGGTGAAGTTCCCAAATACGAACATAGTTCGTAACGTCCCAAGACTACCAAACTCGTAGAGTTGTCAAAACGGGTCACCCGACCAGACTCAGCTCGGCCCGCGACGGGTTGACCACTTAGTGGGTCAACCCAACCCAGCTCACTTATTAGTGAGCCAACAAAATTAGAACCCGACCCGACCCACCATGGGTTGGCGGGTTAAACGGGTTGGCTCATTGGTTCACTTAATTAAAAAAAAACACACACACACAATTTTTTTTTCTTCAATCTCAAGAAAACTAAATTATAATTCCGATTAAAAATCTAAATAAACTTCAATACAATCCAAAAAAAATCCCAAATTATGTTAAACTCCAAATACAAACCAAAATCACAAATTTATAAATTACTATTTAACATCAAATCATTATTATCACTTATCAAACTATAGTATTAGAATCTTGAATGAATAAATCCACAACATTTTCATCTCTTAAAACATCTTCTTTATCCCCATCTACAATATATATATATATATATATATATATATATAATATATAATATATATACATATATAATATATAATATATAATATATATACATATATAATATATAATATATACATAATATATATATATATATATTATTTAATTAAACATTTAAAATTTATTGGCGGGTTGGTGAGCCAACCCGGGTTTAACCCGAATGAGCCGGGTTCTTAATGGGTTGGGTTCAATTTTAACCTGTAGTGAAATTTGTAATTCTTTTTCAACTCAACCCGAACCCGTGATAAGCCAGGTTGGCTCGCGGGTTATAACCCATTTTGACAGCTCTACAAACTCGTCAGCTAGTCATTGAGGAGGGCAATCCATCTGGACTCATCCGTACTGGCCACAACAAGCAGACTCACACTGAAAATACTCGCCAACCCGAGCTCAACTCAAGGGTTCCTCGTGTTCATCTGCCATCCCGAGCTCAACTCGAGTGATGCCATTCTGAGCTCAACTCGAGGAATGCCACATGCTTAACCCCTATCCCGAGCTCAACTCAAAGGATACATTCCGAGCTCAATTCAAGGAGCATCAGCAAGCTGACCTTTAAGGCATTACTAAAGCTATGTAGATCACGCACATCACGAATAAGAACACCAATACTACTGCAGTAAAATCGCCTGGTGGGGGACACGTACCGCCAAGCGCTCCCCGCTTCCAAACCGCTTGGAGGGTATGATGAGTCGAACATTTGCTCACATTAAATAACTAAATTTTAGGAATTTAATATTATTTTTTTTCTCTTAAAAATTGTATTTAGTGGCATACTATATTATTGGACATCCTTAAATTTCATAATGCAAGTGTAATTTAATTTAGGTCCTTAAGAGTGTAAATAGTGAATATTTTAATTCTTAATTTAAGTCCCAAAAATCAAAATTTTGGAGAGGAATAGTTCAGGTACTAAATACACCCCCAATTTTCATGTTTACACACCTTTTCCAATTGGATTATCTATTTCTGAAAAAAGAATATTTCTGAAGCTAATTGCACCCCCTGTTTTCAGGTTTACACCCCCTACTGTAATTAGACTTTCTATTTCTGTTATGCACCCCTTCTTTTTACTGAGTTACATCCCTAATGTCACTTAAACTCTAGTCCACTAGATTTTGCCACGTGGCAATCCTCCACTTATTAGATTAACCAATGAAAATAAGCCATGTCCTTAATCTCCCACTCACTAAAATAACCAACCAAAACATGAAACCTCATCACTCTCTATCTCCTTCACACAACCAAAACCCTAACCCTAAACTCCTTCTCTCTCTCTCTCTCTTTCGCACCAACCCATTCTAGAACTACCACCTCGATGGCTGCCATGACCACGTCCGGCCACCGCTGCACACGTCGGAAAGTAGCAGCCCGTCGCGCCCTCGTCGGAAACTGCAACCATCGTTGCTGCACCGTTGGAGTTCGCGAGTTTGCATCGTCTTCTCCGAGCATCCCGCGGCCACCACCGTGCTCGTGCTTGCATACGCCATGACTGCACTCGTCGGGACAACAACCACCATCTTCTACGATTCCTCCTGCTGCCACCAACACTGCACCAAGCTCGAACCAGCCTCGCCCCTAGTCACTACGTCGACCACATTCACTCTCGCACTGTCATCAACGTGCATCGCTTCCACGGCAGCCACCACGTCGCACTCACGCCTCATTCTTCCTCCACCATCCCGCAATCGGACCTCCATTACTACAACTCTCAAACTCACACGACTTTATATTCTGCACCCGCAACTTGCCGGAACGGACCCAGACTACTAGTAGTCCCGCACCAATGTGTACCACCACACTCTCGCATGAAACCTACACCCACGTTGTCGGGAAACCATCATTTTTGCTGCAGTGCATACCTCGCGCCATTCGCACCGCAGCAGCAATAAACGAGACGTCGAACGGGTCATCTATCGGAGAACTAGTGGCCCCAATCGAAATCTGCTAAATGCCCCTTATAGAAACCCTCACGGCAGCCAAACCCTAATTACGGAAAGAGAATTCTGGCTTGATAGAGACTGCTCTGATACGTGGCAGCCTTTCACTGGTCAGTCAACGAGTCAACACTGGTCAACCAGACAACTCTGGGCAAGGGCGGTCAACGTTGGCCAAACAAGCTATTTTTACACTATTTTTGGCAGGTGGTTCCTCTGCAGGAACACTAAACGACCTAGAAAGGAAAGGATCATCTGGCGGCAGTTCATCGCCAACCAAACTATTTTTGAAAATTTCCCAGAACCACAAACTTTAAATGGAATATAACAATTCATACATAATCATACCATACTTAGCATGCCAATCAGACTTAAAATAATCAACACATGAAATGACCCTAATTAGCATGCCAATCAAATTTAAAATAAAGTTAACGTGTAAGGTACTCTAATTATCATACCAATCAAAATTAAACATAAAATTAACGCGTAAAGCTCCCCTAACCTGGTTTCCTTGCTTAAAATACAATTGCTATAGCTCCCCCTTTGATCACCAATGGTCTCCTTAGCACTACCTCAATTTAGCTCCTCTAATTCACTATTTTTCCTTAATTTCGTGCACCTTACAATGCCCTCAAAAATCCAGCCTCCAAACCCCTCTATTCTCTCACAATTTGTCTTTTAATGGTGTCTTAATTAACAATGGTGAAGGGAAAACGAAAATGACATTAAAATTGATTTTAATTATCATTCAAAATCACGGACTATTTTCCCAGCCTCCCTTGGTTACTCATTCATCTAGGGTTTTCTCTACCCTTTCACCTTCATGCCAAAACTACTTTTAGCAAAAAGGAAGTTTAATTTAAAATTGCCAAGGTTCAAACCCTTAACCATGTCAATGCCAACCATTCAACCAATTCATGTTTCATGATATTTAATATAATTCTATGATTATATCATCACTCAACATGATCAAGCATATTATTAAAAATAATAATACTTAAATAATACAAATTGGCATACATAAGACTTGAACCCAAGTCCTTTCACACAATTAAGTACTCTCAACCATTTGAGCTAATACTTTCCCACATCATATCAATCAATAATTAATGTCTTAAAGGCTCCCACTACCCGTATTTATTAATTAATTATTTATTTATTTAATTAATTAACTTTCACGGATCTTACAAATTAGACCTCCTTCTTAATGTCAATTTCGTTTTAGAGTAATTAAGCTTAATTAACACACCATTAAGTGACTTTTTGAGAGAGAAGGAGAGAGTTTTGAGTCTTCCATTGTTCTGACACAATTTGAGAGAGGATTCAGAGTGAAATTGGACCATGAGTGAAGTATAGAGGTACAATTGGAGAGAATTAAAGCAGGCCATTGGAAGCAAGGGAGAAACAAAATATTAATCAAGTTTAAGCAAGGAGTTCCAGGTTAGGGGAGCTGAACCCGTTTTTCTTAAATTGTATCTCTAATCTGTATGAAAGCATGTGCAGTTGGATGTATATAAACAGTTAAATTTACAAATTTTGAGTTTTTGGAAAATTTCCAGAAATCGCCTGGCGGACTATTCATAGCCGCCAGGCGACTCATCATTTCTGGGGAGTTTTAAGGTTCTAGAGGTGGAACCGCCTGGCGGCACAGGCTTGGCCGCCAGGCGACGCATAGCTTATACACAATTTCTGGGTTTTCTGGATGAAGGGCCTGGCAATGATGAACACTCGCCAGGTGATGCGAACCATTTTGTTTCGATTTTTATGATTTTGGGGTTCTGGGTTGATTCTGATCGGGGGAAAGCCAGTGTTAATTGTTGAAGGATGATTTGATATTGAAATGTCTTTGAATTTCATGTAATTGACGATTAATTTGAATGGAACAGTGTGAATAGGTGTTAAGGTTGGAAAGATTAGGGATTGATACTGCTAGACAAATTTGTGATTTAATTTTAGGGGAAAATTTTAGGGGTTGAGTGTAGGTTGTATATTGGTCTGTATGCGAGTGAATTAGCGTGAGAACTAGAAGAAATGGACAGCGAGAAGATTAAATTAAGAGATCTGGGAGTTCTCGTAGGGAGGAAAATTCTGGAAATCCAGAAATCACACTCACCGCCTGGCGACACGGGGTCTACCGCCAGGAACCATCTTAGAGGACTAGATTTTACATGGTTACGAGAGTTGCTGATGATTTTGGGCTTTAAGGAAAAGAAGGTTTGAGTTATCTTTGGAGTTGGAAGTAGTTATTTGATTAAAGCATTGATGATGATATGTAGAAACTAGAGGTGTGAATTCTATGATTTGAATAGGAAGAGAATGGCATTACAATACAGTAGGACTTGTAGTGTGAGTAGGGAATAAGTGTTGTATAAACCGTTGTGGTATTAGTCATAATAAGGTGTTGCTAGAGCAAATTAGAGACTGTAAGGGTAATTGGATTTGTCAATTTGTATGAATGGTATAAATATGGGTAGGTGCAATTGGTAAGTCATATGCAAATTGATGGAAACTGAGTGGCTGATTGGGTACATAGCAGAGCATAAAGGGTATGAGACTACAGTGACATGTTGAGTCTTGGAAAAGTTGAAGTTAAGCAATCCTATATTGATAAACTAGATTGGTGGTCCAAAAAGGGAATTGAAGGATATTGTAGTTGGTTAGTGGTGGATTATGATGGTTATGGTTATGGTTTGGAATCGTCAGGCAGTAGCTGCAGTTCAGAGAGCAACAGAGAAGGGTGACTCTTAGCGATGGTAATCGATCCGCCAGGCGATAGCCACCAAATAGTATGCTTCCTAGACCACGTGCGCTTGGCGGTGAGGGTGGTCCTGCCAGGCGATGACTGAAGCGATGGTGTTTTCAGAGGCGCTACGCGCCTGGCGGTACGTGTCCCCCGCCAGGTGGTCTGGAAGTGGCAGCGCCTGGTGCTACATGGCTCGCGCCAGGCGATTTTTGCTGCAACAACATTAGGTTGCTGGCATTGTGTGCGTGATCTACAAGGCTTCTATGACACCCTAAAGGTCGGCTTACTGGTTTTCCTTGAGTTGTGGCTCGAAACGTATCCCTTGAGTTGAGCTCCAGATAGGGGTTAAGCACGTGACATTCCTCGAGTTGTGGCTCGAAATGACATCCCTCGAGTTGAGCTCGAGATGGCGGATGAACACGAAGAACTCTTACGTTGAGCTCGGGATGGCAAGTGTTGCCGGTGGGAGTGTGCTGGTTGTGGCCAGTACGGATGGGTCCAGATAGATTGTCCTCCTCAGTAATTAGCTTACGAGTTTGGTAGTCTTGGGACGTTATGAACTATGTTCGTATTTGAGAACTCCACTTGGCATTACGGTGTATCATCCGTAGCATGGTTTCGCGCACATGCTCTATCGGTTGTGGCTGAGAGGTATGGCAACAAGGCGTCTTGAGGTACTCAGTAGAAAACATAGAACGAGATTACCATGGTGGTGGTCATGTATTATTGAATCAAAGGAAGGAATTCTTTGGTGTGATTGTGTGATATATAAATGTGATATATATATATATATATATATATATATATATATATATATATATATATATATATATATATATGTTTATTTTGTTAGCTCACCCTATCTGCTTATGTGTGGCGATGATCATGTACGCGGTATATGTGAGCAGATGACGTTACAGGTGGATTTGGTGAGGTGTAGAGCCGGAGCGGGGCTAGTCTTGGGAGATTTTTATCAAAGCTTTTATATAGTTTTTACGATTTTAAATAAATTGTTATTGTTGATATTACTGGACTTTTGGATAATTATAATCTTACTTATACTTATGGATTTTGGATTAGTATTGAAGAAAGTAATAAAAGTTCTAAATTTCCAGTGTTTTTGGGAAATGAAGGTTTATTAATTGACAAGTAATTATTATTTCTTTATTTTGTTATTTAAATTTGTAATATCCGGTCGGGATGTTACACTAGGTATAGTACATCAGTCCCCCAGCCTTTGGCAGGATAGGTCACGTCGAAGGTTACATGTTATCAGCTTGAAACGAGTGGTTAACCATACCAGTCTTGGTGGCATAGGTTCGATACATCAGTCCCCCAGCCTTTGGTGGGATAGGTCACGTCGAAGGTTACATGCTTGTTTTGGTAATTTTTACAAGAAAAAATTGCTCCTTTCTTGGTACTCCTTGGGGATATAGTAGTCTCCTAGTCTTGAGAAGTGATAACGTCGCTAAGACTGTGTCAGAAGTGATGGGAGTAGTTAAAGAGATGCCAGTTGTCAAGGGTCTCATAAGAGGGGTTTACGTAGTCGAATTTTATTCGTGACGCTTCACATTCATTGTGATGTTTCATATGCAGAACGTTTAGGCGGGAAAACTTTATGGATGCGTAGATGTTCTTATAAATAGAGGTTGAGAATAAGATTTGTTTATTATGTTTCATTTGCTAAAATCTGAGAAAAGTACCTCGGATGCCTTTGAAATTTGTCCGATATATTCCTTGTTTCTGCCACCATCCTTAAAATACTCAAAAGGTATGTCTAGTGATAGTGATAATGTGTCTTCGTCCGATTCGGGTAGTGGAAGTGAAAGGTCAATGTATGAGGGTAGTGGCCAACTAGCAGGTGAGAGAGGGATTCCAATGGAGGTTATTGTTGAAACAAGAGAGGATCTAGCAAAGGAGATAGCCGAGAGCAGCTTGCCGGCAAAAGCTAGGTATGAGTGAGTAGCTACAGATATGCGAACCCAATACTCTCTTTTTAGATGGTCTCGTATACTGAATGCCTAGTTGAACTGTGTTCCTGTTCTCGAGAGGGGTACTCGGCGGAGCATAGTGTCCTTAAAAAGAGTGAGCGTTGTTGATTGCGTTTATCATGGTCAAGAGGGAGCCATATAAGGATTCTTCTACATGTATATGTGTCATTTTTCTCAGTTACATATACGGATGCCCTTTGACGACTTTACGATGGGGGTACTTCGCTTACTCAACGTTGCCCCTACCCAGCTACATCTTGATAGCTTGGGTTACCTTCAAGCATTCCGGGTGTTGTGTCAGTCTTTATACCTCCAACCATCGCCATGATGCTTTCTGTATTTTTAAGACACTCGGCCTAAGAATCCAATTACCTGGTTGTCATTGCTAAGCTGCCCAGGGATAAGCAAATTAGACACCTTCTCCCAATCATTCAAACATTTCAAAGATGGGTTCTTCAAAGTGGTGATAAAGGAGCCAAGACGATCATTATTTTATAATGACGATGGAAGTAAAAAGTTCCCTTTTAGTTGGATCGACAACTTGTGGCGATATAAGGATATGAAGAGGGAGGAGTTGTCGGTGGCTGATAGGGAGATGGTGGATAAGTTGATGAGATTTAGCAATAAAATGCCCATTGAGGGTTTAGTTAGGGTTTATTTATCCATGCACCCACTTGTTGATTTAGAAGGTATCATTTCGTATTTTTACCGTTATGTTGTGTTCGAGATAAATAACTGATGTTGCTTACTTTGCAGGTCTCATGGCTCAGCTTGGCAAGAAGAACTTAAATATGTTTAAGGCTTTGAGCAAGGAGCAAGCTAAAAAGGCCAAAAATGTCGGGAATACTAATGTTCCCAATCTGCAAGAAACGTTGGTCGAGGTTCACGTCCACAAGGGATCAAAAAGGAAGGCGACTGTGCCTACAAAGCAAGATGTCAGGAAGGACTTGAAGCGAGTTAGGGCCACCTTATTGGGGTCGAGATGTACCTCTAGGGCGAAGAAGCCAGAAGCCTGCCTGATTGAGTTGCCAAAGACAACTATGCGCCATGACATTGAGATTTCTTTGGCTGAATCTTTGGTCTCCTCTATAGATAACATCAAGCCCAACTCGATGATTAAGGCCATGTTGGAGTTCAACAATAAGGCCTTGATGGGACCATGGTGGTGGAGGTGGATGCGGATCCGATTGTTTAGGATTATGTTTAAATTTTGATTCGTATTCGTTCTAAGTTTATAATAACTTGCACAGTTATTTTCCTTTTGAACAATCATTTTATACCGTTATGGTGTTATAATTTGATGAATGACTTGTTATACCTATCGCGCTGTGTGATATCGTTAGCTCTTGTTTTTACTTTGATTATATGCGTGCCACTTTACGACTTAATGATTGTGTTTGTGTTAGTTGTGATTATTCGATATGTTCGACCTAGGCCGCTTACTTTGGTAAGTGGTGGGGCGCTTAAGAAAATAACTTACTAAGTGTTTGACTCAGGCCGCTTACTTTGGTAAGTGGTGGGGAACTTAAGAAAATAACTCATTGAGTAAGTGTTCGACCTAGGCCGCTTACTTTGGTAAGTGGTAGGGAACTTAAGAAAATAACTTAGTAATTTAGGGTTCGACCCAGGCCGCTTACTTTGGTAAGTGGTGGAGAACTTAAGAAAATAATATAATAAGTGTTCGACCCAGGTCGCTTACTTTGGTAAGTGGTGGGAAACTTAAGAAAATAACTTAATAAGTGAGTGTTCGACCCAGGCCGCTTACTTTGGTAAGTGGTGGGGAACTTAAGAAAATAATTTAATAAATAAGTGTTCGACCCAGGCTGCTTACTTTGGTGAGTGGTGGGGAACTTTAAGAAAATAACTTAATAAGTAAGTGTTCGACCCAGGCCGCTTACTTTGGTAAGTGGAAAACTTAAAAAAATAACTTAATAAGTAAGTGTTCGACCCAGGCCACTTACTTTGGTTAGTGGTAGGAAACTTAAGAAAATTGTATCTGACCAACGAATATGTGAAGAACCCTTGTTTTTATTCATAACATTGGGGTGTCTCGTTAAATAAAAATGATTTCTCTTTTTGACTTCTCCATTTATTTGTTAATTTTATCCTCTAAGTAAATATTATTTTTAAATTAAAATAATTACTTTATTAATTTGAGGTTTTAAGTGATCATTTCTTTAAATTTAACTTTTTTTATTTGACTTTTTTATACTTCATCATTTTTTAATTATAAAACTACCAACCGAAAAAATAAAAATTATTTTAATCTTATAATTATAATAAAAATAATAATAATAATTATTATTATTATTTTATTATCTTTTATGCTCATAATAAAACGTAAATACACATGAGAGTACACATCTTTTATTATCTTTTTCTTTTTGTGTACACGTTTTTTTCAATTTTATCCTGTTAAGTGACTTTTCTTTTTAAATTTAACCGTTTTTTATTAATTTAACCACTCTATTAAATTAAATAAATAAAAATCATCTACAAAATAAATTAAAACTATCTATAACAAATTTGTAATAATTATTTACATTTATTTTTAAAATTATTATTTCTTCATTATTATAAATTCGTATGTGTTTTCACTATTTTATATAT
>Ga0214543_1010170_pt1 | contig 14126 bp, 9 predicted proteins | sample CNSS2metaG_FD_160094 | JGI IMG/M metagenome (GOLD analysis project Ga0214543, IMG submission 160094) | Root nodule microbial communities from cowpea collected in UCLA plant growth center, Los Angeles, California, USA - CNSS2 | ecosystem: Host-associated > Plants > Roots > Nodule | place: USA...
ATGCATCGCAGATCCATCAACACGCTGCGAAAGCCCAAACCGGCAGTGCAACGTGATCTACGTCAAATCTCTTTGCCGCTGTCACTCAGTTAAACCGGACAGCAGTGGGTCAAGCCCGAGGATGACGACTTATGAGGGGCTGTAATCGGCAAGAAGTCCGCAACCCGCGGGGCCTCGGAGATAGCGCGTGCGTCACCTACCGGGGCAGCACCGTCGCGCCCATCAACTCCTCGTCGATCGCCCGCGCCGCTTGACGGCCTTCGCGGATCGCCCAGACGACAAGCGACTGGCCGCGGCGGACGTCGCCGGCGGTCCAGAGCTTTTCGACGGAGGTCCTGTAGTCCAGCTCGTTGGCAATGACGTTCGTCGACCCGCGACGGTCGGTCGCCAGCTTGAGCGTGTCCCCGAGGTCCTTGAGGACGCTGTTGGTGAACGGCCCGCGGAAGCCGATGGCGATGAAGGCGAGATCGGCCTTGATGACGAATTCGGTGCCCGCGACCGGCTTGCGGCGTTCGTCGACCTGGCAGCACTTGACGCCGGTCAGGTTGCCATCCTCGTCGCCGAGAAATTCCAGCGTCGCGACCTGGAATTCGCGAACCGCGCCTTCCGCCTGGCTGGAGGAGGTTCGCATCTTCGTCGCCCAGAACGGCCAGACGGCGAGCTTGTCCTCCTTCTCCGGCGGCTGTGGCCGGATATCGAGCTGGGTCACCTTGACAGCGCCCTGACGGAAGGCGGTGCCGACGCAGTCGGACGCCGTGTCGCCCCCGCCGACGACTACTACATGCTTGCCACCGGCAAGGATCGGCTCGGAAGGCCAGCCGACGCTGTCGATATTCTCGCGGCCGATTCGCCGGTTCTGCTGAACGAGATAGGGCATCGCATCGTGTACGCCGGCAAATTCCACGCCTGGAATAGCCGCATCGCGCGGCGTCTCGGAGCCGCCGCAATAGAGCACGGCGTCGTTTTCCTCGAGGAGCTGCCGTACTGCCAGGTCCACGCCGACATTAACACCGCAGTGGAAAGTGACCCCCTCGCCCTTCATCTGCTCGATACGGCGATCGATGAAGTTCTTCTCCATCTTGAAGTCCGGAATGCCGTAGCGGAGCAGCCCGCCTGCCTTCGACTCGCGCTCATAGACATGGACCTCGTGGCCGGCGCGGGCGAGCTGCTGGGCGGCCGCCATGCCCGCCGGCCCAGAACCGATGATCGCAACCTTCTTGCCGGTCTTGGTGACCGCCGGCTGCGGCACAATGTAGCCCATCTCATAGGCCTTGTCGGCGATCGCCTGCTCCACTGTCTTAATCGCCACAGGCACGTCTTCGAGGTTTAGCGTACAGGCTTCCTCACACGGCGCCGGGCAGACGCGACCAGTGAATTCCGGAAAGTTGTTGGTCGAATGAAGGTTGCGGATCGCCTCGTCCCAGTTGCCGTTGTAGACGAGATCGTTCCAGTCCGGGATCTGGTTGTGCACCGGGCACCCGGTCGGCCCATGGCAATAGGGAATGCCGCAGTCCATGCAGCGAGCAGCCTGCTTCTGCACTTCCTGGTCGGACATCGGAATGGTGAATTCACGGAAGTGGCGGATGCGGTCGGATGCCGGCTGGTACTTCGCCACCTGCCGATCGATCTCTAGAAACCCAGTAACCTTGCCCATCTTTCGATCCTGATATCTTCAAATCTCAAACAGCCGCACCCACGACGGCGCGCGTGATAGCCCCCACGGATCGGGGGCCGCTTTCACGAAGGCCGGTTTTACTCGGCCGCCTCCGACATCCTCATGCGCTCCATGTCTTCGAGCGCGCGGCGATACTCGACCGGCATGACCTTGCGGAATTTCGGCCGGTAATCCGCCCAATGTTCGAGGATCTCTTTGGCCCTAACCGATCCGGTGAAGTGCAGGTGGTTCGACACGAGCTGATAAAGCCGCTCCTCGTCATGGCGCGTCATATCGCCTGAGACGTCAACCCGACCCTTGTACATGAGGTCGCCGCCGTGGTGGTGGAGCTTCTCCAGCATATCGTCCTCCTCCGGCACCGGCTCCAGCTCTACCATGGCCATGTTGCAACGACGGGCGAAATCTCCCGCCTCATCGAGCACATAGGCGACACCACCGGACATACCGGCCGCGAAGTTGCGGCCGGTGCCGCCGAGCACGACGACGACGCCCCCGGTCATGTATTCGCAGCCATGATCACCGACGCCTTCGACGACCGCGATCGCGCCGGAATTGCGCACAGCGAAACGCTCGCCGGCAACGCCATTGAAGTAGCACTCGCCCGAGATAGCGCCGTAGAGCACCGTGTTGCCGACGATGATCGACTCCTGCGGCACGATCCTGGCGTTGTCCGGCGGTCGGACGATGATGCGGCCGCCGGACAGCCCCTTGCCGACATAGTCGTTGCCGTCACCGATGAGATCGAAGGTGATGCCGCGAGCGAGGAAGGCGCCGAAGGACTGGCCGGCCGTGCCCTTGAGCGTCACGTGGATCGTGTCGTCCTTGAGGCCCTTATGACCCCAGCGCTTGGCAAGCGCGCCCGAAAGCATTGCGCCGGCCGACCGATCGACGTTCTTGATCTCGGCTTCGAAGGCAACCGGCACTTTCGTTTCGAGCGCCAGTTTCGCCTTCTCGACCAACCTGCGGTCGAGAATGTCGTCGATCGGGTGGTTCTGGCGCTCCGTCCAATAGGTCGCTTTCTTCGACGCTTCCACCTTGTGGAAGATCTTCGAGAAATCGAGACCCTTGGCCTTCCAGTGCTCGATCATACGATCGCGCTCCAGCAGTTCCGATTGACCGATGATCTCGTCGAGTTTCCTGACCCCGAGCGAAGCCAGGATTTCGCGCACCTCTTCCGCGACAAAGAAGAAGTAGTTGATGACATGTTCCGGCGTGCCCTTGAAACGCTTTCTGAGCACTGGATCCTGGGTCGCCACTCCGACTGGACAGGTGTTCAGGTGGCATTTGCGCATCATGATGCAGCCGGCCGCGATCAGCGGCGCGGTGGCAAAGCCGAACTCGTCGGCGCCCAGCAGCGCGCCGATGACGACGTCACGGCCGGTCTTGAGGCCGCCGTCGACCTGGAGTGCGACGCGCGAGCGCAGGCCGTTCAAGACGAGCGTCTGCTGGGTTTCGGCGAGCCCGATTTCCCACGGGCTGCCGGCATGTTTCAGGGAGGTGAGCGGCGAGGCGCCGGTACCGCCGTCGAAGCCGGCAATGGTGATGTGGTCGGCGCGCGCCTTGGCGACACCCGCAGCCACGGTGCCGACGCCCACTTCGGATACCAGCTTGACCGAGACATCGGCCTCCGGGTTGACGTTCTTCAGGTCGAAAATCAGCTGTGCCAGATCCTCGATCGAATAGATGTCGTGATGCGGCGGCGGCGAGATAAGGCCGACGCCCGGCGTCGAATGCCGGGTCTTGGCGACGGTCGCATCCACCTTATGGCCGGGAAGTTGGCCTCCCTCGCCGGGCTTCGCGCCCTGCGCCACCTTGATCTGCAGCATATCGGCATTGACCAGATATTCGGTGGTGACACCGAAGCGGCCGGACGCGATCTGCTTGATTGCCGAACGTTCCGGGTTCATCGAACCATCCGGCAGCGGCAGATAACGATCGCTCTCTTCACCGCCCTCGCCGGTATTCGACTTGCCGCCGATGCGGTTCATGGCGATCGCCAGCGTCGTATGCGCTTCGCGGCTGATCGATCCGAAGGACATGGCGCCGGTGGAAAAACGTTTGACGATCTCCGTAGCCGGTTCGACCTCCTCGACGGGGATCGGTTTGCGGCCGACATTCTCGGCGCTCTTAATCGTGAACAGGCCGCGGATGGTGTTCATTCGCTGCGCCTGCTCGTTCATCATCGCCGCAAACTCGCGGTAGCGATCCTCGGCATTGCCGCGGACCGCGTGCTGGAGCGAGGCAATCGCATCTGGCGTCCAGGCGTGGCTTTCGCCGCGCATGCGGAAGGCATATTCGCCGCCGATGTCGAGCGAATTGGCAAGCACCGGGTCGGCGCCGAAGGCCGCCATGTGGTGGGCAACCGTCTCGGCAGCAATCTCCTCGAGGCCAATGCCCTCGATCGTCGTTGCCGTTCCGAAGAAGTACTTGTCGACCAGCTTCGACGACAGCCCGATGGCGTCGAAGATCTGCGCGCCGCAATAGGACTGGTAGGTCGAAATCCCCATCTTGGACATGACCTTGAGGATGCCTTTGCCGACCGCCTTGATATAGCGGTATACGACCTCGCTGGCGTCCACCTCCCTCGGGAACTCGCCGCGCTTGTGCATGTCGACGAGCGTGTCGAAGGCGAGATAGGGGTTGATCGCCTCGGCGCCATAGCCGGCAAGCAGGCAGAAGTGATGCACCTCGCGCGGCTCTCCGGACTCGACCACGAGCCCCACCGACGTACGCAGGCCTTTTCGGATCAGGTGGTTGTGCACCGCCGCGGTCGCGAGTAGCGCAGGGATTGCGACGCGATCCGGCCCGACCTGCCGGTCGGAAAGCACGATGATGTTATAGCCGCCCTTGACCGCGGCTTCCGCCCGCTCGCAAAGGCGATCGAGCATTTCCGGCATCCCTTCGGCACCACGGGAGATGTCATAGGTGAAATCGAGGGTTTTCGTGTCGAACCTATCTTCCGTGTGGCCGATCGAGCGGATCTTTTCGAGGTCGCCGTTGGTGAGGATCGGCTGGCGAACTTCCAGCCGCTTCGCATGCGCCATGCCCTCATGGTCGAGGATGTTCGGGCGCGGACCGATAAAGGAGACGAGGCTCATCACCAGCTCCTCTCGGATCGGATCGATCGGCGGGTTGGTGACCTGCGCGAAGTTCTGCTTGAAATAGGTGTACAGCAGCTTCGGCCTGCTAGACATCGCCGAAATCGGCGTGTCGGTCCCCATCGAACCGATTGCCTCCTGACCGGTCGTCGCCATCGGCGACATCAGGAGCTTCGTGTCCTCCTGCGTGTAGCCGAAAGCCTGCTGGCGGTCGATCAGCGACACGTCGCGGCGAAGCGCCCTCGGCTCGACCGGCTTCAGTTCCTCGAGGATGAGCTGGGTGTTGTCGAGCCACTGCCGATACGGATGCTTGCCGGCGAGCGCCGACTTCACTTCCTCGTCGGAGATGATGCGGCCCTCCTCCATGTCGATCAGCAGCATCTTGCCCGGCTGCAGCCTCCATTTCTTGACGATCCTGTCCTCGGCGACCGGCAGCACGCCGGCTTCCGAGGCCATGATGACGCGATCGTCGCTGGTGACGATGTAGCGCGCCGGGCGCAGCCCATTGCGATCGAGCGTGGCGCCGATCTGCCGACCGTCGGTAAAGGCGACCGCCGCCGGCCCGTCCCAAGGCTCCATCAGCGCCGCATGATATTCGTAGAATGCCTTGCGCTCCTGCGACATGAGCTGGTTTCCGGCCCAGGCCTCCGGAATCAGCATCATCACCGCATGCGCGAGCGAATAGCCCCCGCGGACCAGGAATTCGAGCGCATTGTCGAAACAGGCCGTGTCCGACTGGCCCTCATAGGAGATCGGCCAGAGCTTGGAAATATCGTCGCCGAAGAGCGGAGACGAGACGGAGGCCTGCCGCGCCGCCATCCAGTTGACGTTGCCGCGTAGCGTATTGATCTCGCCGTTGTGGGCAACCATGCGATAGGGGTGGGCGAGCTTCCAGGACGGGAAAGTGTTGGTTGAGAACCGCTGGTGCACCAGCGCCACCGCCGATTGGAAACGCTCGTCCGACAGGTCCTTGTAATAGGCGCCGACCTGATAGGCGAGGAACATGCCCTTGTAGACGATGGTCGTGGTCGACAGCGAGACGATATAGAAGCCGAGATCGCCGCCGTCCGCCTCCGCATAGATGCGGTTGGAGATCACCTTGCGCAGCGTGAACAGCCGGCGCTCGAACTCGTCGTTGGTGGCAGCGTCACGGCCGGCGCCGATGAAGACCTGAACGTGATGCGGCTCGGTCGCAGCGATGTCCGGCGCCTTGGAGAGCGACGAGTTGTCGACCGGCACGTCGCGGAAGCCGAGCAGGTGCTGGCCTTCCTCGGCCACGACCTCACTGATCACCTCCTTGAAATGGGCGATCAGCTTTTCATCGCGCGGCATGAAGAGATAACCGACCGCATATTCGCCGGCCTTCGGCAGCGTGACGCCCTCCTTCGCCATCTCCTCGCGGAAGAAGCGGTCAGGGATCTGTACGAGGATGCCCGCGCCGTCGCCCATCAGCGGGTCGGCGCCAACCGCGCCGCGGTGGGTTAGATTTTCCAGCATGAAGAGGCCGTCGCGCACGATCTGGTGCGACTTCTCGCCCTTCAAATGGGCGACGAAGCCGACGCCGCAGGCGTCGCGTTCGTTGCGCGGATCATAAAGGCCCTGTTTTCGCGGCAGTCCGGACGGGAATGCGGGCGTTTTTTCAGCCGTCGCAGCATTGCGCGCGAGGTTGAGCCCAATCCTTTGCGATGGCGAATGATCCGTCATCCTTATTCCCTCCTTTTGCCCCGGCGATCCGGGCATAGCGCGCAGCTGCCGTCGTCCCGCGTTTCCTCGCATGACGGCAAGCGGGGCATTATCGTCGCATGATCCTGATCAGGTCGCAAATGAAGCGCGGCTGCACCAGGCACGAATGTCCGCGACCATCCTGATGGCAGTGACCCGAATTAAATCGGTTAGCCCCTGCGCTCCCCGCCGGCTGCCGCATTTTGCTGACCTCCCGACGATTGCTCCGGTCCCCAGACCGAAATAGGACAGCAACACTGTCCTATTTCACGCACTCTATGCCAGAAAGCACCCCCCTCTGCAAGGCCTCCTCCGGGAAATAATGAAGAAGATTTTGTCAAACATTGCCAGAGATTGCGCCGTTTTGAAATTTAATTGCGTGAATGCGAATGTTTCTTGCCTTTGGTTTCAACCCGGTCTGCAGTTGGCATCAGCTCGGCAGGATATATTGCCAGCGGCACCAACTCGGCTATGGTCTCGCCGAGAACAGCTGAGCACAGGGTGACTTGTAATGATCTTTGCTTCCGACAACTGGGCCGGCGCCCATCCGGCGATTGCCGAGAACCTGACGGCACATGCCGTGGGCTATGTCTCCGCTTACGGCACGAGCGAGCTCGACCGGAAGGTCGAAAGACGGTTTTCGGAGATTTTTGAGAAGGAGGTGGCGGTTTTCTTCGTCGGCACGGGCACGGCCGCGAACTCGCTGGCGCTTGCGAGCGCCAACCGGCCCGGCGGTGTCGTCTTCTGCCACCGCGAAGCCCATGTGCATGTCGACGAATGCGGCGCGCCGGAATTCTTCTCCCACGGGGCGAGGCTTTGCCCCGTGAAAGGCGAGCACGGCAAGATGGATGCGGCACGACTCAAAGCCGATATCGGCCGCTTTCCGTCTGAGTTCGTACATGGCGGGCAACCGATGGCCGTGACCGTAACCCAGGCGACCGAGAGCGGCACGATCTATTCACTCGACGAAATCAAGACGATCGCCGCCATCGCCCGGAGCCACGATCTGCCGCTCCACATGGACGGTGCGCGCTTCGCCAACGCCCTCGTCAGCCTCGGCGTCACGCCGGCGGAGATGACCTGGAAAAGCGGCGTCGATCTCCTGTCCTTCGGCGGAACGAAGAACGGCTGCTGGTGCGCCGAAGCCGTGGTGCTTTTTGATCCCGCCAAGGCGCGCGAGATGCACTTCCTGCGTAAGCGCGCGGCTCAGCTCTTTTCGAAGTCGCGCTTCATCGCCGCCCAATTCGAGGCCTATTTCGCCGGCGATCTGTGGCTCGATCTTGCCCGTCACGCGAACGCTATGGCTACGCGCCTCGCCGCCGGCATCGCGGCTTCTGAAAGCGGCAGCCGGCTAGCGTGGGACGCCGAGGCCAACGAAGTCTTCGCCATCATGAAGCGGGAGGTGGCAGAAAGGCTGCAGCGGCAGGGCGCGATCTTCTACGACTGGCATGTGCCGCACCATCTCGCCGGCGGTCTCGCCGACGATGAGGGTCTGTACCGGCTGGTCACGAGCTTTGCCACCACGTCCGAAGACGTCGCCCGCTTCGTCGCCGCCTGCTGACATCGGCGGGCTGGACATCATGAAAAAAGGCGCCTCGTTCGGCGCCTTTTAATACTGCATGTCTCCTCAAATCGACCTCGATTTAAAGACAAAACATGCGGCTATCAAAGTGCTATCGCGACCTGCGGATTAGGCGCTCTGCGCTTCGATCTGTTTCGCCTGGGAACCGATCGAAGTGATCTCGATCCGGCGCGGCTTGGCTGCTTCCGGGATCTCGCGAACGAGATCGACGTGGAGCAGGCCGTTTTTCAGCGAGGCAGATCTGATCTCGACATGATCGGCGAGCTGAAAGCGGCGTTCGAAGGCGCGCTTGGCAATGCCGCGATGGAGAAACTGGGTCTCCTCGCTCTTTTCCTCGCCCTTTTCGCCCTTGATGGTCAACGTGTTTTCACGCGCTTCGACAGAAAGCTCGCTTTCGTCGAAACCGGCAACGGCCATGGTGATGCGATAGGCGTTCTCGCCGGTGCGCTCGATATTGTAGGGCGGATAGCCCTGGGCCTGATCGGGCTGGCCGAGGCTGTCGAGCATCGTGAACAGGCGATCGAAGCCGACCGTGGAGCGGTAGAGGGGGGAGAAATCGAAATGACGCATGTTGTCCTCCTTAAGAGCAACTGTTTGCGATGCCTGGCCTGCCATCCCATCCGGCAATGGCGCGACCGGTGAACGGACCCTTAAACGGCGTCCGGCGAAGACATGGGAATGCGCCGGCACGAGTTCAAGGGCTTGAGTGAACCGCATATGAATGGGCGGTTCGGCCACGGTTCAGCGGCGGTGGGCTACAAGCAACATACTGGGTGCGAGGCGCCCAGTGCTGAAGAGACATGTCCCTTCTCCCTTCAGCGGCCGGAAACGGTGATCGCCCGGACTTCATCCACCGTTTCCGGCTTTTTCCTTTGACGGGCGAAGGCGCGCGCCCTATCCGTGGATAGCTGCAGTAGGAATGGACGTCGCGCCTGGTCGCCGTCCTCCCGATCGCGGTATATCGATCACCCGGTTGCTTTCGTCCGACGCGCCCATGATTCCGATCCTCCACTCCACACCGGACAATCCGATTCCGGGCGATTCCTTGGCGGGCTTTTTTGATGGCGCCGGCAACCGCAAGATCCGCTATGCGGTGTTCAAGACGAAGATGCCCGTCGCGCGCGGAACGATCGTGCTCTTGCAGGGGCGAAACGAATCGATCGAGAAATACTTCGAAACGATCGGCGATTTTCTGGAAGCGGGCTATTGGGTCGCCACATTCGACTGGCGCGGCCAAGGCTGTTCGGAACGGCTGCTGCCGCACCCAGCCTTGGGCCATGTGGAGCGTTTTGCCGACTACGGGCGTGACCTCATGATGTTCCTGGAGCAGATCGTGCTCCCTGACACACGCCTGCCCTTTTCCGTTGTCGCCCACTCGATGGGGGCCCTGGTTTGCCTCTCGCTGGGGCCCGCGCTCGCAAGCCGCATCGATCGCATGGCGCTGCTCGCGCCTTTCCTCGGATTGAGCGGTCAGCCAATCGGCGAGCCGGGCATCGCCGCCATTGCGGCGGTGATGCGCCGGCTTGGTCTTGGAAACCTGCCGCTTCAGCGCGACAAGGGCGGCCGCGGACCGTTCGCGGGCAATCCGCTCACCACCGATAGCCGCCGCTATGCGCGCAACCTGCTGCTGGTCGATGCGTGTCCGCAATTGCGGCTTGGGCCGCCGACGGCGCGATGGTTGAACGAGGCCTTCCAGACGATCCGAGAGGTGACGCGGCGCGAGCATCTGACGAGGATCACCGTCCCCACCCTCCTCCTGGCGCCGACGGCCGATCCGCTCGTCCCGTATCTCGCGGTCGAGCGCCTTTCCACCAATTTTCGCGCCGGCCACCTGATCCCGATCGATGGCGCGCGCCACGAACTCCTGCAGGAGGCCGACCGCTACCGAGCTCAAGCCATGGCGGCTATCCTTGCCTTCCTGCCGGGGATGGAAGCCGAGGAGGAGATCGCAGTGCCCACCATGGAAGAGGCCTGAAGGTGGAACGGCGTGGCCACGTGGCCACGTGGCCCCCTTGTGCGGCGGTGGCTGAGCGGACTGTAACGGATCAGCGCCTCCCGTTCAGTACCTCCAGCGCCCGCGCATGGAGTTCACGGCTGCCCGCTGCGATTATCTCGCCGCCCATTTCGGCCGGTCCTCCCTGCCAATCGGTGATGACGCCGCCGGCCTGTTCGATCAGCGGAATCAGGCCGCCGACGTCATAGGGCTTCAACCCGCATTCGATGACGAGATCGACATGGCCCGCCGCGAGGAGCGCGAATGCATAGCAATCGCAACCGTAGCGGAACAGCCGGACCTTTGACTGGAGCGCCTCGAACCGCTCCCGGAGGCGGCCGGCGTAAAGATGCGGCGAGGTCGTGAACAGCACGGCGGCCGCGAGCCCGCCGCAATCGCGTGTCGCAAGCACCTTCTCGCCGTCCGGGCCGCGATAGATCGACTTCTCGCCGTCGGCAAAATAGCGCTCGCCGGTAAAAGGCTGATCCATCAGCCCCATGATCGCCTTGCCGCCGCGATAGAAGCCGATCAGCGTCCCCCAGACCGGCAGGCCGGAAATGAACGCGCGCGTTCCATCGATAGGATCGATGACCCAGAGATGTTCGCGGTCGAGGCCGATATTGCCGTGTTCCTCGCCGAGTATACCGTGCTCGGGATAAGAGCTTTCGATCAGCGCCCGGATCGCTTCCTCGGCGGACTTGTCTGCCTCGGTGACGGGATCGAAGCCGCCCTCAAGCTTGTTCGTCACACAGGTGCCGGTTCGGAAGCGCGGCATGGTCTCCGCCTTGGCGGCGTCGGCGAGGCGGTCGAAGAATGAGCGGTCGGGCAACATGTCACACTCGTAAGCGGCGGGAGGAAAGTTCCTGAATAGACGAAATCCAGCGAAAGGCAACGATCCGCAGCCGCCCGGCCCGCGGAGTCTGGAAACAGATCTAAGACGAATGCACCCAAGTGCCAGTCACGAATGATTTATGCTGCGCCGCAAAGTTGACCGGCCTCAAAACTTGACAATTGTGCAGCGCAATATTAGCTTTCTTTTGCGGTCACTCGTGGCTGCAAATACCCTCCTTGGGTGTTTCCTCCCTAGACTTGACCGCGCCGCTGGCGCGGTTCTTTTTGTGGCCAATTCGGGGGCTCCTCACTCCGCCGCAAGTGGCAGACAGGCCGCATATTCTTCCACGTGGCGCGCAAGCGCGGCAATGAAGGTCCCGAGATCGGCCTCCAATGCGGCAAAGCCAGGTTTTTTCACCAGCGTCGCCTCATCGATATAGAGGCTGCGGTTGATTTCGATCTGCAGCGCGTGAAGTCCCCGCGTCGGCCGTCCGTAATGCTCGGTGATGAAGCCGCCGGCATAGGGCTTGTTGCGGGTCACCGCATAACCGAGTTGCTGCAGAAGCTCGACCGCCACACGCGACAGCTCCGCCGCTGCACTTGTTCCGTAGCGGTCGCCGATGATGAAATCCGGGCGCTGGCCGGTGCCTGGAAGATGCACATTGCCGGGCATCGAATGACAATCAATGAGCACGGCCATGCCGAATTGCACATGGGTGCGGGCGATGAGCTTCCTGAGCGTAGCGTGATAAGGCTTGTAGATCGTCTCGATGCGCGTGAGCGCCTCTTCGACCGGGAACCGACCCTGATAGATTTCCATGTTCTCGGCCACGAGCCGCGGCACGGTGCCAAGCCCGCCGGCGACCCGCATGGAACCGATATTCGCATGCGCCGGCAGAGCTCCGTCGAACATGCGCGGGTCCAGCTCGTAGGGTTCGCGATTGACGTCGAGGAAAGCCCGGGGGAAGTGCGCCCTCAGCAGCGGCGCGCCGAGATAGGTGGCGCTTTGGAACAGCTCGTCGACGAAATGGTCTTCTGAGCGGCGAATAGAATGTGCATCGAGCCGCGACTGGTCGAGGAAGGATTGGGGATAGAGACGACCGCTATGCGGCGAGTTGAACACGAACGGAATCCGCTGGGCCGCGGGTTCCACAATTTCGAACATTTCCCACTCGCCCACTTCCCCCATCGCAACCCTTTACCATGCCGGGATCTTGCCGCTTCGATCATGTTGCCAGTTGGTCGGCTCTGTGTCCATAGTGGCCGCTTCCCGGATTCGGGGGATTGACCCACGCCGTTCACCGGATATTTACGCGCTTGCGGTTTGCTGAGCTGCCGCGCCCCACAAGCATAGACAAGCATCGAAAAGAAGTAGCCACGGCCGAATTCATGAATGCGAAAATCCTCCTAGCCGAAGACGATAACGACATGCGCCGCTTCCTTGTGAAGGCGTTGGAAAAGGCGGGCTACAAGGTCCAGTCTTACGACAACGGCGCCAGCGCCTACGACCGGCTTCGTGAAGAGCCCTTTTCGTTGCTCCTGACCGATATCGTCATGCCCGAAATGGACGGCATCGAACTCGCCCGCCGGGCAACGGAACTCGACCCCGATCTCAAGGTGATGTTCATAACCGGCTTTGCCGCAGTGGCACTGAATCCCGACTCGAAGGCCCCGAAGGACGCCAAGGTCCTGTCGAAGCCCTTCCACCTACGCGACCTCGTCAACGAGGTCAACAAGATGCTGGCGGCGTAACTGCCGCTGCGTTAAGAGGCACGGCTTCCGTCTTGCTCTTTGTGAAGTGGCCAGCCACAGATCGCCTTCGCTGGACCGCAGCCCGAGACAATCTTTCACTAAGGCCGTCGCAGACGTCAGCGTCCGCAACGGCCTTTTTGTTCAAGGACTTAGCCATTATACAACGGTAGAATTCCTTGAAGCGGCCGTGAACGCCCCGGCGGACAGGGGCTTTCGCTCGCCCCCGAAAAATCTGTCAAAAAACCTTCGAAAAACCTATTGACGCGGACGCGGGTTTTGTGGTCTATGCGCCGCATCGGATGGGCGTGTAGCTCAGCGGGAGAGCACTACGTTGACATCGTAGGGGTCACAAGTTCGATCCTTGTCACGCCCACCATCTAGGTTTCTGATTTAAAGGCCTTTCGAGAGATCGAGAGGCCTTTTTGCATAGCGCTCTTTGGATTCAATGAACCCGCCCTTGGCGAGCACCCTTTGATTTCCGATTTGATTAAAATTCAATCAGCGCGTACATTGGAGGCATACGGTCCCCCCGGTGCCGTTGACCACGGATGTACTGGCGGCGGCATTGGGGGTGACAGCAAAAGGTCGGTTCTAGCCGGCCTTTTTGTTGTCCGCGGAATACCGATCTATTCCCTATGGAATCGAGCCGAGGCCGCCGGCGTTGCACCGAACTCTGTCCGAATCGGCCGATCAAGCGCATCGGCGATCCGGTGGAGCCGCATTGGTCGGACCTTAGTCCGACATGCCGGTCGTAAAGGTCCTAGGTCGGTTGCCGAGTGATGCTCTCGGCACATATTACGGTGAGCCCCCTTGGCGGCATCCTTGTCAGCCACTGGGGTGCGTGGTGGTCTCAGAGCTGCCTGAAACGTCCCTTCTAGGCATCTCTGGGAACTCCAACCGTTCCGGCCTTTTCTGGTTTCGGAGGAGGTGCGCTTTGAGGACTGAATCTCGCATTTCCCTCCAGGACGTCGACATGCTCAGCGATGTGTTCGAGGAGTTACTACAGGATCATCAAATAACCCGCTTTAGCGCTGTAGCAGAGGGGATCGTTACACGCTTGATCTTCTGTTATAATTTCGGTGTTCGCGATCCCGTGCGGCTGAAAAGGCTTACCGTGCCGTTTCTACAGAAGCGTTAATCAGCCAAGATCGACACGCCGCATCTTTCCGCAGTCCGGTGCTATGAACGTCTCGATCGAGCCGATCTCGGCCTTTTGACTACTGATCGATCATCCCCGCGCGGCGGTGTCACGCCCTTGTCACGATTAAAGTCTAAGAGATAACCACCTCGCCATTGACCACGGATGTACTGGCACCGGCGGAGGTCACGCGGAAGGTCGGGTTTGCCCCACTGCTGTCCGGTTTAATTTTGTGGACAAGGCGCATGACATTGATTCTACTTGGTTTCAGACGTTTCGCGGCGTTCTGGACACAAGCAGGGGATCAATGTCATGCGGCATGAGAATAGCGTTTT
>Ga0214543_1010172_pt1 | contig 14123 bp, 22 predicted proteins | sample CNSS2metaG_FD_160094 | JGI IMG/M metagenome (GOLD analysis project Ga0214543, IMG submission 160094) | Root nodule microbial communities from cowpea collected in UCLA plant growth center, Los Angeles, California, USA - CNSS2 | ecosystem: Host-associated > Plants > Roots > Nodule | place: USA...
AAAAAAATAGAGCAGATTGACGTCTGGTGGTGCTCTGACAGACGTTATTTAACGTCTGAGCTTACTGTGGCCGACGTTATTTAACGTCTGTCAGAGCCCAACAGAAGTCAAATTGCTCTGTTTTTTGGTTCCATTTAGCGTGAAAATTGACGTCTGCTGCTTTTGGCCCCGACGTTGGATAACGTCGGACCCTTATTGCCCCGACGTTAAGTGACGTCTGTTTTGTTTTCCGACGTTATTTTAACGTCACCCAATACGACGTCGGTGTTTGGACAGACGTCAAAGGTCGAAAATATCGGACGTTAAAAGACTTTTTTGTGTTAGTGTTTGTATCGCGATACTCCACATCTGGGACACTTAGTTAATGTTTTGAACTCTTTTATATAAAGAATACAGTCATTGGGACAAGCATGAATTTTCTGGTACTCCATACCCATCGGACATAGTATCTTTTTAGCCTCATAATGACGGGTTGGCAATGTATTACCTTCCGGGAGCATTAGATGCAACAGTTCTAGTAACTCACTAAAACTTTTATCAGTCCACCCATTTTTGGCTTTAATGTTAAATAATCTTAGTGTCGCTGACAAACGAGTGAAACTCCTACAACCACGATATAAGGTCTTCTCTGAATCATCTTTCAATGAATCATACACGTGTGCTGTACGAAAATTTTCTTGTCCAATATCTTCAATCATATCTTCCATGCGATCCTCACAGTATGGATTCAACTCTTGACTTTGAGATGAGCTTGGAAGGTGTACAACTTCGCCATGCTAGGTCCACGTTGTATAACTCTTTAGGATACCATCACATAAAAGATGTTCTCGTATCAACTTAACTACTTGTCGTCTCCCGTTCACACAATTAACACAGGGACAAAAATATTTTCCATTCAAGGCAGTCCCGTGTCGTTTAGCAAATTTTAGAAACTCTTCAACGCCATTATCATAGACATCACTGATTCGAATTGCATTCATCCAACTTCGATCCATTACTACACGACATGAGAAGTTGGTTTAAATAAATATTATATTTAGTGACTCAACTGGTACTCTTAACTACTTCTGCAAACAGATAAATGAATGAACTTGATAAAAGATCAAGTTCATAAAACCAGCCACAAGGAAAAAATCCACTCTTATGCTTTGAATTTCAATGAAATTATTTTAAGGACTTAACCAATTTTATGTGCACTAAAATTCCAAGAACCAATTTAACGCATTTCAATATAAAGAATGAAGTTTGGAGGAACTGACCTTTATCAATGCAAGTGATAATCTTCCAATGGAGGTAAGAGCGGCGGCGAAAAATGGAGCAAACAAAGTGGCGGTTCGTGGTGCGGCGAGGGTTTCGTGGTGGTGCGATAGCGGAGCTTCGTAGTGCGGCGACAACGGAGGCTCGTAGTGTAGCGACAGCGGCACTTCGTGGTGTGGTGACAGCGGCACTTTGTGTTGCGGCGAACAGCACTTCGTGGTGCGGCGAGGGTTTCGTGGTGGCACGACAACGGAGCTTCGTAGTGTGGCGACAACAAAGGCTCGTGGTGCAGCGACAGCGGCACTTCATGGTGCGGCGACAGCGGCGCTTTGTGCTGCGGCGAATGGCGCTTCGTGGTGCGGCGAGGGTTTCGTGGTGGTGCGACAGCGGAGCTTTGTACTGTGACGACAGCGGAGGCTCGTGGTGCAGCGACGACGACACTTCGTGGTGCGGCGAGAGCGGCGCTTCGTGCTGCGGCGACAGCAGAGGCTCCTGGTGCGGCGCTAGCGGCACTTCGTGGCGTGGAGGTGGTCGCTAGTGGCGCGAAGGTGGCGGTTCTGGTGTGGACGCTAGTAGACCAACAAACGGTGAACAAAGAAGGGTTTGTGGGGTGGAGGTGTGGAGGCTCGTGGTGCGGTGAACGGAGAAGAAAGCAAACGGCGAACGGAGCAAAATGGCGAAGATGCACTATGGAGAAAAACAGAGAAGATGAGCAGTGCAAACGGAAGCACAATGAGGTGCGAGAGAGAAGAAGGGGTTCGCAGGTTTGTGGAAAAAACATTACATCGGTTATATTTCCAACCGATCTAATATTTAAAACCATCAGTTTTTTTTAATTTAAAAAAATAACATTAGATCGGTTCCCCGCTTAATCGATCTAATGTATACATGTTAGATCGGTTTCCCACACAACCGATCTAATGCAAATCAAGTTATTTTCAAAATTGCCACTGCATGAATTGTTAGCTCGGTTCCAACACAACCGATCTAATATGCCTGATCTAATATCCCATTTTTCCACTAGTGAATTCAACTTGAATATATTCATCGTTGTTCCTTTCCACTGGTTACAATCTGTGAACCACTTTTCTTGCCAATGCTACCCACCCTTCATATGTAATAATAAATAATTCCATGCGTTGTGTTTGTCGAATTTGCTTCTCATCAGCGGACAAAATGCATAATAAAGCAAAAAGCTTCATTTTTAAACATGGAAGTTGGTGTGTTTCATTCACATGCTTATCCTTTTGTTCTAATAAAATGACATCACAAACTGTAGAAGAAAAAACATTGACAAATTAACTTTCCATCATATTTTTCTCTACCTCCATTTCCTTTTCTTCATTTTCCCTTCCTTTTGATGTTTTTGTTGCTTCCTTTACTATTCTTTCTTTTTCTATTTTCTCTTTCAGCTTACGTTGATCCCTATTGATTTATCTTGGTGTCATAAATTTCAACTTCATTTTATGTCTCTCATGCCTCAAATAAAGGGAACGCTCATCAAGATTGAGTGTTCTGAAATGAAGCCCTCTCCATCCCAAAAGAAGATGACAAGAGTCCATTGGAGCAATATCACATAATACTTCGTTCATACATTGCCTTGTACCGAATTTCATCCATTCTTGATTCAGCTGAAAGGTAGTTGGTAACTGTAGTTTCTCCACCAATCTTTGGCTGACAACATTGTTGTCGCTTTCGTAAACGAAAGCAATTAAACATAGGTGGCCTTCGATATAACACCTTGTATAAAGAACTTCCATTCCTATTCCAAATCTTGATATGCAAGCTCTGAATACCAAATGGTCTGAATACCAAGTTTGAAATCCTAATAAGCAAGAAATTTGAGAAATTATTTAAAACGCGAAAATGGAAACATATAAGAAGATGGAACAGAAATTGATAGACAACACACTTCCAAGATTGTAAGATAAGCCTAAGACTTTAAACAAACAAAGGGATAAAGGACCTTTTATAAAACTCAGGGATTCTTGAATCACTCAAGAACTTAGGAGAATCACTCTTAGTGAGATAGAAGAGATAAAACTCTTATATTTTCTGAATAAAACTCAACTTGCTTTCATTGATGAAAATGGTTCAGCTTATATAGGAGCTTTAACCATCAGAAATACAAAAGACACATAAATTTCAATTACAACCCACTTCAAGCTATTAATGATCCACTCAAGCTAATAATGATTCACTACTTAATGGTCGATTGTAACTGAAGTGAATGCTACCAAAGTGCCATCTAGAAACTTTCGACAAAGGTCCTCTTGATCTTCCAAAGGTTGGTTCTTAAGTTGGCATGTGGACCTTTATTACAACTTCAAAATAAATCAAAACTAAAGCCCATTAATTGGTTAACCCAAAACACAATTTCGTTAGCCAATTTTACAAAGCATTGGGCCCTTATTAAAATAAAAGAATTTGCATCAACATGGCGCATTAGTCATCCTCCATCTCGCCCATATGCAATTAACATCATACCCTCCTCCTTCGAGAACATTCGTCCCGAATCTTACGACTTTATTTTTCTACTAGTTTTAATATAAGTTTATTATGATCTTTTTCAGGACATTATTTTTCCACAACTTGAAACTAATTCTCTTCCTCCAGGATCAAATTCAACTTAAATATATTCATCTATGTTCCTTTCCAATGGTTGCAATCCGTGGACCACTTTTCTTGCCAGCACTACCCACCCTTGATATGTAATAATAAATAATTCCATGCATTATGTTTGTCGAATTTGCTTCTCATCAGCGAAAAAAATGCAGAATTAAGCAAAAAGCTTCTTTTCAAACATGGAAGTTGGTGTGTTTCATTCACGTGCTTATCCTTTTGTTCCAATAAAATGACATCACAAACTGTAGAAGAAAAAACATTGACAAATAAACAATCCATCGTATTTTTCTCTACTTCCGTTTCCTTCTCTTCATTTTCTCTTCCCTTTGAAGTTTTTACTGCTTCCTTTACTATTCTTTCTTTTTCTATTTTCTCCTTTAGCCTACGTTGATCCTTACTTATTTATCTTGGTGTCATAAATCTCAACTCCATGTTATGTCCCTCATGCCTCAAATAAAGGGAACGTTCATCAAGATTTAGTGTTCTAAAACGAAGCCATCTCCATCCAAAAGAAGATGACAATAGTCCATTGAAGCAATATCACATAATACTTCTTTCACACGTTGCCTTGTACCGAATTTGATCCATTCTTGATTCGGATGAAAGGTTGTTGGTAACTGAAGTTTCTCTACCAATCTTTGGCTCCCAACATTGTTATCGCTTTTGTAATTGAAAGCAATTAAACATAGGTGGCCTTCGATATAACACCTTGTAAAAAAAACTTCCATTCCTATTCCAAATCTAGATTGGCAGGCTCTGAATATCAGATGATGCGAATCTAGAGGATTGGATTCGTTTTACTGATCTATCAAGTTTGGAATGCCAATAAGTAAGAAATTTGAAAAATTATTTAAAACGCGAAAATGGAAACATATAAGAAGATGGAAGGGAAATCGAAAGACATCACACTTCCAAGAATGGAAGATAAGCCTAAGACTTTAAGCAGACAAAGGGATAAAGGAACATTTATAAAACTCAGGGATTCTTCAATCACCCAAGAACTTAGGAGAATCAATCTCACTAAGATAAAAGAGATAAAACTCTTATATTTTTTAAATAAAACTCTACTTGCTTTCATTAATGAAAATGGTTCAGCTTATATAGGAGCTTTAACCATCAGAATTACAAAAGAGACATAAATTTCAATTACAATCCACTTCAAGCCATTAATGATCACTCGAGCTAATAATGATTGGCTACTTAATGGTTGATTGTAACTGAAATGCAGGCAACCAAATTGTCATCCACAAACTTTTAGCAAAGGTCCTCTTGATCTTCCCAAGGCTGGTTCTTATGTTGGCGTGTGGACCCTTATTACAACTTGAAAATAAAGCAAAACTAAAACCCATTAATTTGTTAACCTAAAACATAATTTCGTCAGCCAAATTTACAAAGCACTGGGCCCTTATTCAAATAAAAGAATTTGCATCAACATGGCGTATTAGTCATCCTCGATTTGGCAGATATGCAATTCACATCATACCCTCCTTCTTCGAGAAGATTCGTCCCGAATCTTACGACTTTATTTTTCTACTAGTTTTAATATAAGTTTATTATGATGTTTTGAAGGACTTTATTTTTCCACAACTTGAAACTAATTCTCTTCCTCTAGGATCAAATTCAACTTGAATATAATCATCTTTGTTCCTTTCCAATGGTTGCAATCTGTGCACCACTTTTCTTGCCAACACTACCCACCCTTGATATGTAATAATAAATAATTTCATGCGTTGTGTTTGTCGAATTTGCTTCTCATCAGCGGACAGAATGCAGAATAAAGCAAAAAGCTTCCTTTTCAAACATGGAAGTTGGTGTGTTTCATTCACATGCTTATCCTTTTGTTCCAATAAAATGACATCACAAACTGTAGAAGAAAAAACATTGACTAATTAACATTCCATCATATTTTTCTCTACTTCCATTTCCTTTTCTTCATTTTCCCTTCCTTTTGATGTTTTTATTGCTTCCTTTACTATTCTTTCTTTATCTATTTTCTCCTTCAGTTTACATTGATCCTTAATGATTTATCTTGGTGTCATAAATTTCAACTTCATGTTATGTCCCTCAAGCCTCAAATGAAGGGAACGTTCATCAAGATTCAGTGTTCTAAAACGAAGCCATCTTCATCCAAAAGAAGATGACAACAGTCCATTGGAGCAATATCACATAATACTTCTCTCGCACGTTGCCTTGTACCGAATTTGATCCATTCTTGATTCGGATGAAAGGTTGTTGGTAACTGAAGTTTCTTTGCCAATCTTTGGCTCCCAACATTGTTGTCGCTTTTGTAATTGAAAGCAATTAAACATAGGAGGCCTTCGATATAACACCTTGTATAAAAAACTTCCATTCCTATTCCAAATCTAGATTGGCAGGCTCTGAATATCAAATGATGCGAATCCAGAGGATTGGATTCGTTTTACTAATCTATCAAGTTTGGAATGCTAATAAGCAAGAAATTTGACAAATTATTTAAAACTCGAAAATGGAAACATATAAGAAGATGGAAGGGAAATTGAAAGACATCACACTTCCAAGAATGGAATATAAGCCTAAGACTTTAAGCAGACAAAGGGATAAAGGAACATTTATAAAACTCAGGGATTCTTCAATCACCCAAGAACTTAGGAGAATCAATCTCACTAAGATAAAAGAGATAAAACTCTTATATTTTCTGAATAAAACTCTACTTGCTTTCATTAATGAAAATGGTTTAGCTTATATAGGAGCTTTAACCATCAGAATTACAAAAGACACATAAATTTCGATTACAATCCACTTCAAGCCATTAATGATCCACTCGAGCTAATAATGATCGACTACTTAATGGTTGATTGTAACTGAAATGCAGGCAACCAAATTGTCATCCACAAACTTTTAGCAAAGGTCCTCTCGATCTTCCCAAGGCTGGTTCTTAAGTTGGCGTGTGGACCCTTATTACAACTTGAAAATAAAGCAAAACTAAAACCCATTAATTTGTTAACCTAAAACACAATTTCGTCAGCCAAATTTACAAAGCACTTGGCCCTTATTCAAATAAAAGAATTTGCATCAACATGGCACATTAGTCATCCTCGATTTGGCCGATATGCATTTCACATCATACCCTCCTTCTTCGAGAAGATTCGTCCCGAATCTTACGACTTTATTTTTCTACTAGTTTTAATATAAGTTTATTATGATCTTTTGAAGGACTTTATTTTTCCACAACTTGAAACTAATTATCTTCCTCTAGGATCAAATTCAACTTGAATATATTCATCTTTGTTCCTTTCCAATGGTTGCAATCTATGCACCACTTTTCTTGCCAACACTACCCACCCTTGATATGTAATAATAAATAATTCCATGCGTTGTGTTTGTCGAATTTGCTTCACATCAGCGGACAAAATGCAGAATAAAGCAAAAAGTTTCCTTTTCAAACATGGAAGTTGGTGTGTTTCATTCACATGCTTATCCTTGTTCCAATAAAATGACATGACAAACTGTAGAAGAAAAAACATTGACTAATTAACATTCCATCATATTTTTCTCTACTTCCATTTCGTTTTCTTCATTTTCCCTTCTTTTTGATGTTTTTATTGCTTCCTTTACTATTCTTTCTTTTTCTATTTTCTCCTTCAGTTTACGTTGATCCTTACTGATTTATCTTGGTGTCAAAAATTTCAACTTCATTTTATGTCCCTCACGCCTCAAATAAAGGGAACGTTCATCAAGTTTTAGTGTTCTAAAACGAAGCCATCTCCATCCCAAAAGATGACAAGAGTCCATTGGAGCAATATCACATAATACTTCTTTCACACATTGCCTTATACCGAATTTGATCCATTCTTGATTCGGATGAAAGGTTGTTGGTAACTGGAGTTTCTCCACCAATCTTTGGCTCACAATATTGTTGTTGCTTCCATAATCGAAAGCAATTAAACATAGGTGGTCTTCGATATAACACCTTGTACAAAAAACTTCCATTTCTAATCCAAATCTAGATGGGCGGGCTTTGAATACCAAATGATGTGAATCCAGAGGGTTGGATTCGTTTTGCTGATCTATCAAGTTTGGAATGCTAATAAGCAAGAAATTTGAGAAATTATTTGAAACGCGGAAATTGAAACATATAAGAAGATGGAATGGAAATTGATAGACATCACACTTCCAAGAATGGAAGATAAGCCTAAGACTTTAAGCAGACAAAGGGATAAAGGACCTTTTATGAAACTCAAGGATTGTTGAATCACTCAAGAACTTAGGAGAATCACTCTCACTAAGATAGAAGAGATAAAACTCTTATATTTTTTGAATAAAACTCAACTTGCTTTCATTGATGAAAACGGTTCAGCATATATAGCAGCTTTAACAATCAGAATTACATAAGACACATAAATTTCAATTACAACCATCTTCAAGCTATGAATGATCCACTCCAACAAATAATTATCCACTACTTAATGGTTGATTGTAACTGAAATGAATGCTACCAAATTGTCATCCACAAACGTTCAGCAAAGGTCCTCTCTATCTTCCAAATGCTGGTTCTTAAGTTGGCATGTGGACCCTTATTACAACTTGAAAATAAAGCAAAACTAAAGCCCAGTAATTGCTTAACCCAAAACACAATTTCGTCAGCCAATTTTACAAAGCATTGGGCCCTTATTCAAATAAAAGAATTTGCATCAACATGGCGCATTAGTCATCCTCCGTTTGACCCATATGTAATTCACATCATACCCTCATTCTTCTAGAAGATTCGTCCCGAATCTTACGACTTTATTTTTTTACTAGTTGTAATATAAGTTTATTATTATCTTTTGAAGGACTTTATTTTTCCACAACTTGAAGCTAATTCTCTTCCTCCAGGATCAAATTCAACTTGAATATATTCATCTTTGTTCCTTTCCAACAGTTGCAATCCGTGGAGCACTTTTCTTGCCAACATTACCCACCTTTGATGTGTAATAATAAATAATTCCATGCGTTGTGTTTGACGTATTTGCTTCTCATCAGTTGACAAAATGCATAATAAAGCAACAAGCTTCCTTTTCAAACATGGAAGTTAGTGTGTTTCATTCACATGCTTATCCTTTTGTTCCTGTAAAATGACATCACAAACTGTAGAAGAAAAAACATTGACAAATAAAGTCTCCATCACATTTTTCTCTACTTCCATTTCTTTTTCTTCATTTTCCTTCATCCTGCAATTTTTATTGCTTCCTTTACTATTCTTTCTTTTTCTATTTTCTCCTTCAGCCTACGTTGATCCTTACTGACTTCTCTTAGTGTCATAAATTTCAACTTCATTTTATGTTTCTCATGCCTCAAATAAAGGGAACGTTCATCAGCATTGAGTGTTTTAAAACGAAGCCATGTGAATCCCAAAAGAAGAGGACAAGAGTCCATGGGAGCAATATCACACTATACTTCTTTCAGTCATTGCCATGTACTGAATTTTGTCCATGCTTGATTCATATGAAAGATTCTTGGTAACTTGAGTTTCTCCACTGATCTTTGGCTTACAACATTGTTGTTGCTACTGTAATCAAATTCAACTGAACATGGATGGCCTTTGATTAAACACCTTGTATAATGGTCTTATGGGACCAAACTGTAATCTGCAAATCTGTTGAAGGGTTGAGATGTCTGATCTTTGGCGAATCTTCTTTTACTTCGGAGGGGTTTTGAGGACGGCGCAGAGGGACCTGCAGTGTGTTATTTATTCCCTTTCTGGCCATTTCTGGATCCAATGCTTTGGAGAGAAATTACCAGGAGGTCCTTCGAGGGTTCGCGGTATTCGGTATTCGGCCATGAGGATCTTCATGGGAGGGTACTTCTTATTTGTCTTGACCATCTAAGTGGTAGTTGGACTAAGGCTGCTCGTCTTTTGGACTTTGGTGTAGAACAAATAGTCTGGAGATGGGTACTCAGTACAGAATATGCGGCTTAGGGAATTGTTGGTAGCCGCAAACTTCAGAGGAGGACATCTAGTGCACGGTATGCACCCAGAGGGTTGTTGATGGTCACATACTACAGGGCAGGATATCTAATACAGGGTATGCGGCCTAAGGGATTGCTGATGGCCGCATACTGTAGGGGAGGACATCTAGTACAGGGTATGCGGCCCAAGGGTTGTGGCTGAACGCATACTGCAGCGCAAGATATCTAGTACAGGGTATGCGGCCTAGAGGGTTGCTGGTGGCCACATACTACAAGGGAGGACATCTAGTATAGACTATGCGGCCCAGAGGGTTGTTGATGGCCGCAAACTACAGGGGAGGATACCTAGTACAGGGTATGCGGCCTAGAGGGTTGTTGGTGGCCGTATACTACGGGGAAGGACATCTAGTGTAGGTTATGTGACCCCGAGGGTTAGTGGTGGTCGCATACTATAGGGAAGGATACCTAGTACAGGGTATGCAGCCTAGAGTGTTGCTGGTGGCCACATACTGCAGGGGAGGATATCTAGTACTAGGTATGCAGCCCAAGGGGTTACTGGTTGCCGCATACTGCAAGGGAGGATACCTAGTACAGGGTATGCGGCCTAGAGGGTTGCTGGTGGTCGCATACTGCGAGGGAGGACATCTAGTGCACGGTATGAGACCCAGAGGGTTGCTGATCGCCGCATACTGTAGGGGACGATACCTAGTACAGGGTGTGCGGCCTAGAGGGTTGCTGGTGGCCACACCCTACAGGGGAGGACATCTTGTATAGACTATGCAGCCCAGAGGGTTGTTGATGGTCACATACTACAGGGCAGGATATCTAATACAGGGTATGTGGCCCAGGGGGTTGCTAGTGGCCGCATACTGCAGGGGAGGATATCAGTATAGGGTATGCGGCCCAAGGGTTGCTGGTGGCTGCATACTGCAGCGCAAGTTATCTAGTCCAGGGCATGCGGCCTAGGGGGTTGCTAGTGGCCACATACTATAGGGGAGGATATTTAGTACAAGGTATGCAGCCCAAGGGGTTGTTGGTGGCCGCATACTGTAGGGGAGGATACCTAGTACAGGGTATGCGGCCTAGAGGGTTGCTGGTGGCCACATACTACAAGGGAGGACATCTAGTATAGACTATGCGGCCCAGAGGGTTGTTGATGGCCGCAAACTACAGGGGAGGATACCTAGTACAGGGTATGCGGCTTAGAGGGTTGTTGGTGGCCGTAAACTATGGGGAAGGACATCTAGTGCAGGGTATGCGACCTCTAAGGTTACTGGTGGCCGCATACTATAGGGGAGGATACCTAGTACAGGGTATGCAGCCTAGAGGGTTGCTGGTGGCCACATACTGCAAGGGAGGATATCTAGTACTAGGTATGCAGCCCAAGGGGTTGCTGGTTGCCGCATACTGCAAGGGAGGATACCTAGTACAGGGTATGCGGCCTAGAGGATTGCTGGTGGTCGCATACTGCGGGGAAAGACATCTAGTGCACGGTATGCGACCTAGAGGGTTGCTGATCGCCGTATACTGTAGGGGACGATACCTAGTACAGAGTGTGTGGCCTAGAGGGTTGTTGGTGGCCACACACTACAGGGGAGGACATCTTGTATAGACTATGCGGCCTAGAGGGTTGTTGATGGTCACATACTACAGGGTAGGATATCTAATACAGGGTATGCGGCCCAGGGGGTTGCTAGGGGCCGCATATTGCAGGGGAGGATATCTAGTATAGGGTATGCGGCCCAAGGGTTGCTGGTGGCTGCATACTACGAAGGAGGACATCTAGTGCAGGGTATGCGACCTCTAGGGTTACTAGTGGCCGCATACTATAGGGGAGGATACCTATTACAGGGTATGCAGCCTAGAAGGTTGCTAGTTGCCACATACTGCAGGGGAGGATATCTAGTACTAGGTATGCAGCCCAAGGGGTTGCTGGTTGCTGCATACTACAAGGGAGGATACCTAGTACAAGTTGTGCGGTTTAGAGGGTTGTTGGTGGTCGCATACTGCGGGGGAGGACATCTAGTGCACGGTATGCGACCCAGAGGGTTGCTGATCGCCGCATACTGTAGGCGACGATACCTAGTAAAGGGTGTGCGGCCTAGAGGGTTGCTGGTGGCCACACACTACAGAGGAGGACATCTTGTATAGACTATACGGCCCAGAGGGTTGTTGATGGTCACATACTAGAGGGCAGGATATCTAATACAGGGTATGTGGCCCAGGGGGTTGCTGGTGGCCGCATACTGCAGGGGAGGATATCTAGTATAGGGTATGCGGCCCAAGGGTTGCTGGTGGCTGCATACTGCAGCGCAAGTTATCTAGTACAGGGCATGCGGCCCAGGGGTTTGCTAGTGGCCACACACTATAGGGGAGGATATTTAGTACAAGGTATGTAGCCCAAGGGGTTGTTGGTGGTCGCATACTGCAGGGGAGGATACCTAGTACAGGGTATGCGGCCTAGAGGGTTGTTGGTGGCCGTATACTACGGGGAAGGACATCTAGTGCAGGGTATGCGACCTCTAGGTTTACTGGTGGCCGCATACTATAGTGGAGGATACCTAGTACAGGGTATGCACCCTACAGGGTTGCTGGTGGCCACATACTGCAAGGGAGGATATCTAGTACAGGGTATGCAGCCCGAGGCTTGCTGGTGGCTGCATACTGCAGCGCAAGATATCTAGTACAGGGCATGCGGCCCAAGGGGTTGCTAGTGGCCACGTACTATAGGGGAGGATATTTAGTACAAGGTATGCAGCCCAAGGGGTTGCTGGTGGCCACATACTGTAGGGGAGGAAACCTAGTACTGGGTATGCGGCCTAGAGGGTTGCTGGTTGCCACATACTACAAGCGAGGACATCTAGTATAGACTATGCGGATTAGGGGGTTGCTGATGGCCGCAAACTACAGGGGAGGATACCTAGTACAAGGTATGCGGCCTAGAGGGTTGTTGGTGGCCGTATACTACAGGGGAGGACATCTAGTGCAGGTTGTGCGACCCCGAGGGTTACTGGTGGCCCCATACTATAGGGGAGGATACCTAGTACAGGGTATGCAACCTAGAGGGTTGCTGGTGGCCACATACTGCAAGGGAGGATATCTAGTACTAGGTATACAGCCCAAGGGGTTGCTGGTTGTCGCATACTGCAAGGGAGGATACCTAGTACAAGGTATGCGGCCTAGAGGGTTGCTGGTGGTTGCATACTGCGGGGGAGGACATCTAGTGCACGGTATGCGACCCAGAAGGTTGCTGATCCCCGCATACTGTAGGGGAGGATACCTAGTACAGGGTGTGCGGCCTAGAGGGTTGTTGGTGGCCACACACTACAGGAGAGGACATCTTGTATAGACTATGCGGCCCAGAGGGTTGTTGATGGTCATATACGACAGGGCAGGATATCTAATACAGGGTATGCGGCCCAGGGGGTTGCTGGTGGCCGCATACTGCAGGGGAGGATATCTAGTATAGGGTATGCGGCCTTAGGGTTGCTGGTGGCTGCATACTACGAGGGAGGACATCTAGTGCAGGGTATGCGACCTCTAGGGTTACTGGTGGCCGCATACTATACGGGAGTATACCTATTACAGGGTATGCAGCCTAGAGGGTTGCTAGTGGCCACATACTGCAGGGGAGGATATCTAGTACTAGGTATGCAGCCCAAGGGGTTGCTGGTTGCTGCATACTACAAGGGAGGATACCTAGTACAGGGTGTGTGGCCTAGAGGGTTGCTGGTGGTCGCATACTGCGGGGGAGGACATCTAGTGCACGGTATGCGACCCAGAGGGTTGCTGATCGCCGCATACTGTAGGGGAGGATACCTAGTATAGGGTGTACGTCCTAGAGGGTCGCTGATGGCCACACACTACAGGGGAGGACATCTTGTATAGACTATGCGCCCAGAATGTTGTTGATGGTCACATACTACAGGGCAGGATATCTAATACAGGGTGTGCGGCCCAGGGGGTTGCTGGTGGCCGCATACTGCAGGGGAGTGATGAAGGATTATCTTGTTCCTTTTTAAGATTATTGAATATGGTGTGAGTTGATTAAGAAAGCTAAGTGAAATCCCCACTGGACATTAAGATAGCAAGCTATCTAGATGTGATGGTTCCTTTCTCAAAGCTCAAGAGAAGAAGATGATGGATTGATTCAAAATGAAAAGGAAATGAAAAGCACATAAACCAAAGAAAACCAAGAACAATTAAAGGAAGAAGAAAACATAAAATGGAAAGGAAAGAAATGGTAAAAATGTGAGAAGCACGCCACTACAAGGCTAGGCTAGAAGCCATGACAACCATGAAGATGAGTGGAT
>Ga0214543_1010174_pt1 | contig 14120 bp, 8 predicted proteins | sample CNSS2metaG_FD_160094 | JGI IMG/M metagenome (GOLD analysis project Ga0214543, IMG submission 160094) | Root nodule microbial communities from cowpea collected in UCLA plant growth center, Los Angeles, California, USA - CNSS2 | ecosystem: Host-associated > Plants > Roots > Nodule | place: USA...
AAAAAATCACATAATACATTATTTACTCTTCTATATTCATAAAAAATAATATACAAAATGTCATGAGATAAAAAATAGTGTTAAATATTAAACAAGTATTTCACTGTCAAGTGACACAAGTTTTTTTGTTTAAAAATGGAAGAAAAGATATAAAGAATGAGAAGAAAAATAATGAGTTTCTATTTAACTTTTTTTTTTTCTTTGGTAACAAAAGAAATTAGATAAATGTGAGAGATGACTACAACATATGAAAAACTCGAAAAACAATAAGAAGAAAAAATAAAAATTATCTTAATAATTGTTTTGATTTATTATATTTAATTTTATATTTTTTTATTTATTAACATTAAATATCATACTTTATAAAAGAAATAAAAATAATAATTAATTTAATTTTCATTAATTTTTTAATATAATACTATCTAATTTTAAAAGATATATTTAATTTAAATAATTTAAAAATATATAGAATTTAAAAAAAAAATACATATAGTTTAAAAAAAATTGAAAAAAAAATTGGAAAAGTTTGGGGGGGCGTGGCCCGCCTGCTTCTTATAAGCTCCGCCTCTGCCTCCATCTATGTGATTTATAAACTTCCTATAAATCAAATGTTTATGATTTACATGGATGTGAAAAAAAGTATACCTCTATATGAAAAAATAGATACTCTCAAAAGTATATAACATTTTTCCCTTTGCTCAAGTAATACTCAAGTTAAATTAAAAAGTCAAATCAAGCTTCTTAACAAGTTACCTTAATTATAAAACAACAACTTCCTCGTTCAAAATTTTAATACATTATCATATTTGTAAATATACTTATTTGTAAAGTTATGCTTCTACACAATTTATCCATTTAAGTTAATTTTTCAAAAATCTACCCCATATCAATAAATTTCATGTTAAATAGTCAAAGAATATTTAATACATAACTTAACTTATGTATTTGAAGTAAGTTTTACATAAATGATGTTCAATAGATTAATAATTACGGATCAAGTATTTAACTATAACTAATAGTCAAAATACAAAACTTTTTGAATTGATTAGAAATTGGATTGGTGACCTTAATTTTTATATTTCAATTGTTAAGCTTTTACACTTAGTCAACAATTATACTTAATATTTAATTGTAAGTTACTTTTCTTGACTTCCGTTACAAAATAATTAATGCATATTGCATTATATAATTTATAAAAAAATATTATAACAAAAAAATTTAGATGTATGAATTTTCTGTAAAAAATAAATAAAGTGAACATGTATATTATAGCAAAATATTTTTTCTTGAAAAAATATGTGTAAGGATTGGTATAATTGTTTCTGTGATTGCATTGGAAAGAAGCAAATGTACAATAAATAGAGATTACAGAAATTCTAGAACCTATAATTACGAAATTACTAAATCAATCTAGAGGCCGTAATCAATGAATGAATAAATAAGAGTTGATGCCATGTAAGGATTGGTATAATTGTTTCTGTGATTGCATTGGAAAGAAGCAAATGTACAATAAATAGAGATTACAAAAATTCTAGAACCTATAATTACGGTCTGCAAACCAGGAACAACCAAAATATCTGGAAGATGTAGGGTAGAGTTCAAGCGACGAGAACCAATATGACAGATAGGCAGAACATTACCATTTCCAATAAGAACTTTCTGATTACCAGAATATGGTTCCATGCCATCCAACGTTGAAGAACTTGGCGTCATGTGAGCGGAAGCACCGACATCCAAGTACCAATATGAGTTGTTAGGAGAATTGGACTCACAGTCGAGATTGTTTTGCCATCTCACTTGATAAACTTGTATAATGTCTTTCATGTATCACAGTTCAGAAAGTACATTAGAGATCCTACTCATGTGCTGGAGGAGGACGATGTAAAGGTGCACTAAGATCTGCTTATTGGAGTTGGACTAGTGAGAATCCTGAATTCTCAAGTTAAACAACCTAGAGGGAAGGAGATCCAAAAGAGATGACGTGGGAGATGGAGATCTCATGAAGAAGTGGTATCCTCACCTATTTCCTGGTAAGTCCAATTTTCGATGACAAAAATTTTATAAGGTGGGAGAATGTAAGACCCGCAAAATTTAATTAATTAAATAAATAAATAATTAATAAATGCGGGTAGCGGGAGCCTTTATGACATTAATTATTGATTGGTATGATGTGGAATAAGTACTAGATCAAATGGTTGAGGGGAACTTGATTATGTGAGAGGACTTGCCATTTATGTGTTATTTAGTTGATTAATATTTTAATAATGTGCTTGATCATGTTGAGTGATAATATAATATTGGAATTTTAAGAATTATCACAAAACATGAATTGGTTAAATGGTTGTGTATTAATTTGACATTGGCATGGTTATGGGTTCAAATCTTGGTAAGAACTAAATTAAATTTTATTTTTGCCAAATTTTTTTGTGGCATGAATGTGAAAGGGCATAGGAACCCTAACTGGCCAAGGAGCAGTCAAGAGGGGCTGAAAAACATTCCATAATGATCCATTGAATGACAATTACCACCAACATTAAACCCATTTTTTGTTGGATATTGGAGGGTATTGTAAGGTGCACAAATTCAAAGAAAAATAGTGATTAGTGAGTGGAATAGAGGAGTTGGACCATGGGAGAGCTAAGAGAAATCATTGGTGATCAAAGAAGGAACTCTAGCATTGTCTTTAAGTAAGGATTTCCAGGTTAGGGGACCTGGAACCGTCTATCTTAATTCATAAATTGATTAATTGTATAACATGTATGAATTATTCGATGTATATATTAGCAGGCTATTAGTAGCCGCTAGGCGATTCATGCATATGGAATGGTTTCTGGGTTCCTGTAAAGGAACCGTCTAGGGGCATAACTCTGACCGTCAGGCGACACATGCCTGTCACCCAGTTTTTCTAGGTTTTGAATAAAGTGTCTGGCGGTGATGAACAATCGCCTGGCGACGCGAGCCAGAATGGTTCAATTTTCATGTTTTGGGCTTTCTGGGCAAGGTTTGATTGGTGGAAAGGGCACTTAGATCATTAACTAGTTGACTGGAAGTGAACAATTGTGAAATCATGATGTGATAAGGGGAAATTGGATGATTTGGGGCACATTCTCGTTCTAGTGGTTTGAATAATTGGGAATTCTAGGTTTAATGATCAATTACAACGATAATTGGACTGAGAGTGAACTCTTGTATGTTAATTTAATACTCGAGTGTCTGTAATTACCTTATCACGAGACAAATTGGTCAAATTAGGATGAGGGCGAGTTAGGGTCTCAAGGTGCAGGAAATTCTAGAGATTTTCCAGAATTCGTATGCATCGCTTGGCGGCGCAAACCAGAAGCATGGTGTTGTGTGTTGACGTGCAGTGGGGGAAATTCGGAAATTGACCATAGAACATTTGGAGTATTAAAAGAAATTTTGGATAGGTTGGATAGGGGCTAGGAGGAAAGGTAATGCATGAGATGGAGAGTGCAAGGATGTTAAGCCGTGAATGTTGGATACATATGGATGTTATGATAGTGGATTTCAAGTTAACTAAACCAAAGTGAGGTTTGACAGGAAGGCAAACTGTGATTTTAGAAGGCGATGTTAAGTGAAGTTGCCTAAGCTAGAAGTGAAGTGCAAATGTGGATAAGTTATAATGATTATGTTAGTTGAAATTTTTAGAGGTCTAGGTCCTATTTGGAGTAAATGATAGAGTATAAGTATCATGGGATTAACAATGGTAGATTATGAACTCGGAAGGTTGAATTTAAGCAAGTCTAAGCATGGGAAATCTTGAATTTATGAACCTAAAGGGACTTAGGTACATTGGTAATGAGCTACAAATGTTAGAATCAATGGGGGTTTTGATACCCAGCTTAGAGTGTTCAATCTGACCTGTGTGCCTGAAAAACCAATACTGCGTAAGTACTGGTGTATCGCCTGGCGGTAGGATATGCTTCGCCAGGCCATAGCTACAAAATCATAGGTGACTAGGAACGCGTGGCGCCTAACGACAGAGTTAGTTCCGTCAGGCAATAGGTGTGGAGACAGTAACATCCCTAAGGAATATTACTGATATTAAATAAATAAAATTCGAATTAAAATAAATATTGCATTGAATATAAACTATTTCCCAAAAATGCGGGAAAATAAAAAAAACCATAACTGGTACCATACATAATTCGAATGTACAATATCGTTATATATAAATGTTATTAAAGTTCAACATAAAAATATTTACAACAAAATCAAAACAATAAAGTTTCTTTCAAAATCCCAAGTAGCTCATGCTCTCCGTCTCTAAGCATCTTCTGGCTCACCTCTCAAATCATCTGCTCCCGGATAACAAGTTATTCGATCATCGCCATACACACACAGATAGGGTGAGCTGTGCAAAATATAAATATAAATAGATATATGAAATAAACATGTTTCCCAACCCAAAATAACAGAAATACAAATCTCATAATTTTCAAATCACTCGACCATGACCTCATAGTCCTTCATGAGTCATATGCATGAACTAGGTCTTTGGGACTTCCTTACTCCCACGAACTAACTCATTCGTGGTCCAACCCTATGAGCCTATCCCGCTCATAGTCCTGCCCTACAGACTACTCGTATGTAGTAAAACATTCAAGTCTCATACTTGGACCCTGGCACGCACGCAATCACCATATTATGGACTCCTCGCCCAATAGTAGCCGACGGGAACATAACAGTTCCTTGCCCATTGTGCGCCCGACACATGCAATCACCATACTAAGGACTCCTCGCCCATTAGTAGCTGACGGGAACCCAACCAGTTCCATGCCCATCATGTGTCCGACCACCAAGCACATCCCAGACCTTTATTGGACTTAGTCCTTCAAGCCCAAACACCACACCACATGCATATACATCCTATACATAGGATAAAGAAACCACATCCCGTAACACAAGCACACACAAAGATGAACTTTTGCATAACCTTGCTTAAGCTAGGGACTCTCGCCCAAGCTAAGCCCTCAGCCTCGCTTAGGCTAACTCACCTCGCCTGAGCGAGCTTAAAACATCAACCTCATCACGACATCTCGCTTAGGCGAGATCATCTGTCGCCCAAACTCCTATTCCCATCTCGCCTGGGCTAAAATGCAAGCAAAGTATAATACATGATCACGACATCTCGCTTGAGCGAGACCCTGGTTCGCTCAAAACCCCCAAAACTCCTTGCCTGAAACCCTCGTCCAATTCATACAAGTGCACAACATGACTTTCCCTATAATCTCATTCAACCAAATTTTAGACCACAGCACATACCACCCGAATTTCTCAATCAAACAGGACCCAATTGGCCAAAACACAGCAACATACAATATTGAAAACGCTAGTGAGTGATGCTAGGTTTTCTTTACCCCTTCACATTCATACCACAACTAATAGTTAGCTTATTCTTTGCCCACCAAGGTTTGAACCCGTGACCTTCCACTCATAAGGCCAAAGCCCAATCAATATGCCAATTCACATTTGGTGATACCCTCCAATCAAAAACAATTTACATCATCAATCTCATACTCATACATATTATTAAAAATTAAAACAACAACACATAATTTACATACATAGGACTCGAACCCAAATCCTTTCACACAAGCAAAGTACTCTCAACCATTTGAGCTAGTACTTTTCCACGTCACACCAACCAACAATTAATGCCAAAAAGGCTCTTTCTACTCGTATTTATTAATTAATTAATTATTTAATTAATTAATTTCACGGGTCTTACAGAGACAGTGGGTGCAGAGGTGCTTGGCATTTGGCAATATGTGTCCCCTACCAAGCGATCTGGAAACATGTAGCACCTAACGACTCGTGAGCAACGTTAGGCGATACTAGAGCAACAGAAATTGTGTTGCATGTTTTGGATGTGTGTGATCTACAAGGTTTTGATGATATCTCGAAGGTGAGCTTGCTGGTGTTCCTTGAGTTGTGGTTTAGAACGTATTCCTTGAGTTGTGGCTCTGGATAGGGGTTAAGCATGTGGCATTCCTCGAGTTGTGGCTCAAAATGGCATCTCTTGAGTTGTGACTCGGGATAACGGATGAACATGAGAAACTCTTTAGTTGTGGCTCGGGTTGGCGAGTGTTACCGGTGTGAGTGTGAATGTTGTAGCGCGTACGGATGTGTCCAATTAGACTGTCCTCCTCAGTATTAAGCTGACGAGTTTGGTAGTCTTAGGACATTACGAATGTTATTCCTATTGGGAACTCCACCTGACATTACGGAGTGTGGTTCGTAGCATGATTTCCCTCACGTGCTCTACCAGTTGTGGCTGGTAGATGTGGCAGCAAGACATCTCGAGGTATTCGTCAGAAGACGTAGAACATAGGTAACATAGTGGTGGCCATGTGATGTGAAACCAAAGGATGTGAATTTCTTTGGTGTGTGTGTGTGTGTGTGTATATATATATATATATATATATATATATATATATAGATATATATATGTGTGTGTGTGTGTGTGTGTGTGTGTGTGTGTGTGTGTGTGTGTGTAATATATGTTTGTGTAATTGTAAGCTCACCCTATCTACTTGTGTTTGATGATGATCGTGTACGCGGTACACGAGAGTAGATGATGTTGTAGGTGGATCTGGTGAGGCATAGAGTCGAAGCGGAGCTAGTCTTGGGAGAAGAATTTTTATCAAAGTTTTTATGTTTTATGATTTTAAATAAATTGTAATATTTTATATTACTAGACTTTGATGATGGTAATGAAATTTATAATTATGGTTTTAAAGTTTATTCTATGATGAATGAAAGTTTTAAATTTTCTCGCATTTTTGGGAAATGGTGTTTTAATAAATGAAGTTTAATTTTATTTATTTATTTTATTGTTTAAATTTGTAATATCCTGGAGGGATGTTACAAGACGCGAAGAAAAAATTGTAATAATTCGAGTATATATTACATCGATTACAATAATAACCAATGTAATATCTCTTTTTCACACCAATTACTTGTTTAACCAATTTAGTGTTAGTTTTGAAATGGTGATTTTAGCTAGAGGGGGTGAATTGACTTTATATAACTTTTTCGAAAGCTTAAACCTCTTTTCAATTGAATCTAATAGACTGGAAAATTTGTATGTAAATGTTGCAGACCAGTAAACTTTCAGTCGATTAAAATATAAAACAGCAGACTAATTTGTTCTTGAAGCTATAAAACAGTCGATTAAAAAGACAAATCAGTCAGCTAAAATACTGGAGAATTATGTAGAATGCAGAATTGGCAAATTCAACTCAAACAACAATCTTTTACATACAAAACTTGTTTCAATCAATGTTTTTAACAAGTATATAACCACAAATTACACAAGAACACATTAAATCACACCAAAAATCAAATTGGTTGGTTTTCTTGAGTTTTTAAAGAGTTTCAAAGTGAGTGAGATGAGGGAAAGAGAAATGCACAACTGTTTTTATACTGGTTCACTCAATCAAAGAGATATATCTAGTTTACCAGGACAACCTGAGCCTGGTTTCCACTATATTCAAAAGTTTTACAAATCACACACCAAGATTACACTTTTGAGCAACAAAACTCACAAGACTTTTAACTCACACAAAAATCTAGACACACACCCTGCAAGAATCACACTTACAGACCTAAAATCACATCAGGCAAACCAACTAGAGGCACAAGAACATCCATATCTAATGGTGGTTGTCCCTAGCCAACCATACATGTGTTCTTCAAGCTACTCACAAGCCAAAATGCCTCCAAGATCAACCAAGATCTTCAAAACACGAGTTGCAATTGTGTATTGTAGAGAGAGAGCTTTCCAGAGATGAATGACAAAGTTTTGTGCACAAAAACTCAGATTCGCACCTCTGCTTGCGAAAACACAGCTTATATGGTCTGGTTTAAGTGAAAACAATCGATTGAATTTTCTATACAGTCAACTGATTTCTCTTGACTTAAGTGAAATCAATTGATTGAAAAATAATTCAACTGATTGAATGCATTCATACGAAAAACTATATACAACAAGCCTTTTAACCTATTAAAACCCATTTTAACAGATTAAAAGAGACACATTAAGGCACACAAGACATCTAACCTATGTCATATAGCCTATCAACAAGATATAACACTAAAACATTACATTTAACATGTTATTTTCATATTTAACACACTAAAACTTAATCTTCAAGTAGATTTTCATCAATCTTCAACAAACATCTATGATCTTCATGCACATGACTTTATCAATTCTTTGCTTCAAGCTTGCTTGTGCCAACATTTAGTTGATGTCCTATATGTTGGACATTTTGAATCGTTGATATCTGCATTAGATTCATAACCTATGTAATAACATATAAATAACCCACACTACTATTTATACTTAATAGGATTAAATATGTTTTTGGTCCCTTAACTTTCGGTGAAAATTGGAATTAGTCCTTCATCGAAACTTTGGTCTAATTTAGTCCCCCAACTTCAGAACTGCGTGAATTTAGTCCTTTCAAGCAAATTTAGTTAAGTTTTTTTAACGTTTCAAACGCATTTCATGATAGCATTTGAGATATTACACCATTTGACACATTTTTGCTTTAGTATTAGTTAAGAAACTATCATGAAACGCATTTGAAATGTCAAATAAACTTAATAAAATCTTGTTAAAAGAACTAAATCCACGCAATTTTGAAGTTGAGAGACTAAATTATGCCAAAATTTTGAAGAGGGACTAATTACAATTTTCATTAAAAGTTGAGGAAAAAAAACATATTTAACCCTATTTAATATATATATATATATATATATATATATATATATATATATATATATATATATATATATATATATATATATATATTATCATGATTGTTATTATGGTTACTACTATATCCCAATGCAACCTTTTAATATTTAATTAATATCCTACTTTTATAATTTCAAGAGTAATATATTCATAATTAACCTTGTGCCTTATCTAATACATATTAGTATTTTATTAAAATTAAAGTACAATTTAAAATGAGAAAAGTATAATATAACATTAAAATTTCTAAAAGGAAGGTACAAAAGACTTTCGGTTATAATTTTATTTAATGAAACATGTAAGAATACAATAAAAATTTAAATTATTTATTTTCTGCATACACTAAAATCATGTGTTTTTCAAGAAGGGAAGAGTAAAACTCAATCATAAATATTTACAAATACAAAGCAAGTATGAACAAATATGCCTCGAATGTCAACTCATGTGGGATCACACGTGCGAGGCACTGGGTCCTAATCCAGGGGCAGGTGTCCCGAAAACGACGTCCTTGAAAACAAACAGCGAAATTCGACATATATGGATTCCTCGCTGGCTTGTGGAGTGCACACGCTTCATGCGTTTCTCTCCCTCAAAACCGGTTTTTGGATGAGATTCAGATTGTGGCCGTGGCAGCACAAACCCCACCGACCCCAAACACGCACACCATAATGGATCACCCAAATCCACCACTCTCCTCCCAACCCAAACTCGCTTCAGAGTCGACGCTCCACCGCGCCACTCCCACCTCTAACCGTTTCCGCAGCTCCCAGCTTCTCAGGTTTGGATGCTACTTACTCACTTCGAACGTTTTTCCAATCAGATTTTGTGTGAACACTTCTACGGAAAAGAATTGAATAGGTTAAAATTGTAGGTTGAAAGTCAAATTTTATAACAAGGAAGAGCTTTTTATGAACCTTAGTGTTGTGCTCTGTGTAGGGAGAGAGAAGGCAAGGGTGAAGGGGAAAAGGAGGATTCGAGTGCCTCACGGAAGGTTCTGAAAGCTGACCGCGAGAAACTCCGAAGGGATCGACTCAACGAACACTTCCAAGAGTTGGGAAACACGTTAGGTTCGTTGGTTCATTCGACACTTTCTTTCTCTTTTATTTTTTTTACAATTTCATTTTTTAGTTTTGCTTTTTTGCTTTTATTTTTTTTGTTGTGTTGTATAAGTGTTGAGGCATCGGATGCCAAGTTTAGGGACTAATTTTATTTCCGAAGAAACTTTCATCGATTGGTTTAGGATCCTTTGAAAAGATTCTTAGTTCTTAGTTTCCAAATTTTTTAAATTAGTCTTAATTTAAGGTGATCTCTAGTTTTAAAAATATTCTTTTAAATTTTAATTTAAAATAAATTGGCTTACAATTTTCTATTCTATTAAAATTAGTTTAAAGGAATGTTGATAGCGATGGTGTGGACAAGAGGATAGTGTTAGTCGTAGAAATGGTAACGGGGATAACGGTGTAGTGATAATGATGGTAGTGATAGTGTCTGAGTTGGCAGTGGTGGTACTAGTAGAGGTAATGGAAGTGTCAGTGGTTGGTGCTAGTGGCAACAACAATGAGTATAGTAGCAATGACAGTGACAGTACTGGTGACAAAAATGTGACGGTGATGGTAGTAGCAGTGTGAATGATCTTGGTTGTTGTAGCAGTGGTAGTAGCAATGAACATGGTGGTGGAGAGGTAGTGGTGGTTGTGGCTGTGTTGGTTTTGGTGGTGGTAACGGGGACAACGTTGAGAAGTGTCATTGCCAAAGGTATCAGGAGTGTGCATTTTAAAACTAAAAGACAAATTCAGGAAGTGTTTTTTTCTTAATTTTGAAAATAAAGGTAAAAGTGTTTCAAATAGAGTTAAGAATCATTTCAACTAAATTTTTTGCCGACCACGTTTTGATTTGAAAATTACATTTGAAAACTAAATTTATAGAACTATACAACCACCTTGAACAAATCATTAATAATTTATTCTCTCTCTATTTATATTTTTTTGGATTTAATTTAATTCATTCAATTTTATTTCTTCTACCAAACCATGAAAAAAAAAATTATCCTTGAGTTTTTTCCTTCTTTACATTTTCTTTCCTCTCACTTTCCATCTCTTCGAAACAGCATTAAGGTAACTATTATTAAAGTCAATAAACTTACCTTGCATAGTGGTTTGTGATCGGTGGACATGTGAAACGATTTTATACTTGGTGCATAGTCTATTTTAACTCGGAGCCTCTGTTTTCCCCTCTTAGCCAGTATTGTACCCACTCCTCTTATTGGCTGGGGATGTACACAGCAGTCCAAACAACGCATACAAAGCATACTAAATGTTTTTTTCTATGTTTCCAACCATATACTGTAAGAATATTAATTCTGTAATAACTATTAAAAGTCATATCCAAGGTAATTTTAATTATTTGGCGGTGCAAACGAAAATTATCCTGATGGTGGACAGAAATTAAATGACAAAAGTTGAGCGAATAATGAATAAAAGCATGTCAATTAGACTGGTGTTTAGTGGATAATGTACACAATTCTCCTTTACTCGTAATCTTTGCCATAAGAAACTACTGATATAGTTGATTCTGTGGTGTTATTGGGGAAGCAGATATAGCTAGTGCTAGCAGATAGTCCTTATATAACTTTTACCTGTTGTACCTGGGGTGTTACGATTTTTCTGGTTGTTATAGGGGAATCTTAGTATGTTAATATGACTTTGAGGCCTCTAAGATTCAGAGGTGCTTTTTCTAGAACTTTTATCTAGTTTTGTATAGATATCTTTTGTAAGGATATATATATCCGGTGCAAGTTTTTATGTCTATTTCATCATATATTACCAATTTGATGTAGCATTTATAACATAACATTAGTGCGATATTTATGCTTGTTGAACTCAATACAGATCCGGATAGACCCAAGAATGACAAGGCAACTATCCTTACTGAAACCGTCCAAATGCTAAAGGACTTAACTGCTGAAGTTAATAGGCTTAAAACTGAACATAAAGCACTTTCTGAAGAGTCACACGAAGTAAGGTTCTTACTTATTTAAATTTTAATCACAAGTTTACAGATCCAATCTTCTGCTTATTTCTTCTTTCAATTTTGTAATTTGCAGCTAATGCAGGAAAAAAATGAACTCAGAGAAGAGAAGACATCTCTTAAATCTGATATAGAAAATCTCAATGCCCAGTATCAGCAGAGAGTGAGAATCATGTTCCCATGGACTGCAATTGACCATTCTGTTGTCATTAGTCCACCGTACTCTTATCCACTTCCTATACCTATCCCTCCTGCTCCAATTTCCATCCACCCATCTCTTCAACCTTTTCCTTTCTTTGGAAACCAAAACCCTGGTCCTATTCCTAGTCCTTGTTCAATGTATGTCCCATATTCTACTCCAACTAACGCCCCAGTTGATCCACCATCTGTGCTGTATGCTTCCACATCCCACGTGTCGAACCAGAGGGAATCTTTTAGCAAGTCATCGGGTAATAGAAGACCTGGTAGTGATGCTGAAAGATGTAGCGAGTCTCATGATGTGGCCACAGAACTTGAACTTAAGATGCCTGGATCATCATCAACACAGCAGGTAGGTTACAAAATTTCTGGGTTAATGTTTTTTGTTAAACCTATAATTTAGGTTTCACATGTTGGGATTTCTTAATTTTGGTCCCCACACGTTAAGATCTGGTCCTTAAAGGTGTAAAAGTTAGGTGATTTGGTTCCTGTCACTGTTAATCCTCTTACGCATGCTTAATTTGATCCTTCTACGTGTAATACATTCTTAGTTCCGTCCTTACATTACATGTAAGGGACCCAAATAGGAATGTGTTGCATGTACTGAGATCAAATTTAAAATGTGTTGCACGTAGTGAGATCAGATTAAAAATGTGTCACACCTAGTGAGATCAAATTAAAAGTGCGTTGCACATATTGAGATCAAAGTAAAAATGTGTTGCGCTTGTAAAAGGACGAAGTGATAGATGTTAGAGCTAACATCAACATACTTTGTCAGAGACTGAATAGACAACATCTGCAGGTATTAAATTATAAGATTTTTTGTATGGGGGACCAAATTGTGGGTTTGCTACACATATAAGAACTAAAATTTATATTTAACCTATATTATCAGTATCATATTTAGTCCTAACAAAAGGTCCATCTCTATACGGTCTTTTTGTTTTTGAAAATCTGTTTGGTGTAGTTGTTATCCTTCACCAAAGTAATCTCCTTTTGGTTTCGTTTCTGAAATACGAATCAACTTGCATATTTGCATGGATTAAAAGTTGTCCTGAAAACTAAAAGTTGTCTCAATGCTCAAACTAACAGCACTATTTTCAATTTCTGAAGGATTGCACTTCTGGAGGAAGGAAGGGCAAGCATTCAGTGATAAGAGATAGAACAATCATAGGTGGGAGTGCTGGGAGTGCTTCAAGCCGTTATTCTTCTTCTCAAGGACTTCAAGATAGCTCCAACAGTGTGAGTGACATTCCAAAGACTGATTGATAACTGATATTGTATATGGATTCTTGTACCATTTGATCTCACCATAAAGGTCCTACATATATATAGTAGCTTATTTCCAATACATACCTGTTCCTTGGTCTGAGTTTAATGTGGCAATAGATTCCATCATTTTCTAAAACAAAATGACCAATGGAACAGTTATTAAGAGAAGGTCAAAGATGTAGTATAGATGTAAATTCGTTGGTTAACTACTACAGCATCGTAACTCTTACACCTAGGTTACAAACTACTCACAATAACCCAGCTTTGAGCAATTTGAGTGCTTGAGAACCTGTCATCACTGTGTAAATATAGATTTGCATTTTATGCTATATATTATCGGGATATTTAGTGAATTTGAGTACTTTAGATTCGCACTTGAGTACTCTGAACTTGGTGAATTGTTCTACCTGTGACTTTCTCACCATTTTTCCATGATCTTATGGGATTCGGATCTTAGTCTTTGAGTTTAATCACCGAGGGCACCAAAAAATGCACTGTTAGATTCAAGAATTTCTTTCTTTTCCTTTCACCCTCGCTGGAAGACTAGCTTCAATTGCTTGTGTCAGCTCCAATTCACTACACCAATTGAAGGCGTTTTCTTCCTGCACCCTTATTATTACTAATTACACTGCCATACTTACACAATGCTGCTGCTGTGGAAAAATATTCGTTTCAGAATGTATTACTGTTTGTTCCAAAAAAAATTGTTATGGAAAGTACTATTAGTATCAAAAAGCATATTTTAAAAGTTTGTTCCGAAAAACTTATTTCGAAATGTATTTTATATATATATATATATATATATATATATATATATATATTTTTTTTGTTTCTATATA
>Ga0214543_1010178_pt1 | contig 14115 bp, 9 predicted proteins | sample CNSS2metaG_FD_160094 | JGI IMG/M metagenome (GOLD analysis project Ga0214543, IMG submission 160094) | Root nodule microbial communities from cowpea collected in UCLA plant growth center, Los Angeles, California, USA - CNSS2 | ecosystem: Host-associated > Plants > Roots > Nodule | place: USA...
TATATATATATATATCCATCCGTGTTTTAATTGCCTACACATGCATGTTGCAGTAATAGCTGTACATGTACCACATAATTACGATTTTGTCCTATACGAAAGTACAAGTATACTATAAATATGAAATACCTGGAACATATCATCTTCTCCTAAATGGAAATGCATGCATGATCTTTCAATTCTAGATTTCATAATCCACATCAAAATATTAAAATTGATCCTAAAAATGATTAAAAATACTTTCATTACTTAAAATCTAAAAAACAATAATCTCGACACATTGATAATTTAAGTTAATACGTAAAATCGCTAAAATACTAAGCATATATAATTTTTAAAAATATAACTGAATAAATTTTTTTTTAGTAGGAATGGAAAGTGTTGACAAAATCAATCTACAGATATAAATTAAATTTAAATTTAAAATAAGAAGTTGGATTCATGTTATTTGTCTTCAACTCGTGCATGATTTTTCTAAAATAAAATAAAATCAGGAACATGGTTGGCAACTACCAGATCTGCGTCCATTTGGTAGCTGTTAGATTATTCCTTATCAAGTTGTCATCATTGCTTTGGTGGTTCTATATCTTGAAAATTAAATAATTACCGTGCTTATAAGTATCTTAGTTAAGAAGTTAATTAAAGAAATATTAATTGATTGAAAAAGAAAAGCAAAAATAAAATAAAATTGACAGCATTAATAAAAACTGGTGTGTTAACCATTATTTGTATTTTGATAATTATGATGATAACAAAAGCGTGGAGACAAGCACACAATTTTTTTTTTAACACACTTATGTTCAATAAATTTGCATATATATATATATATATATATATATATATATATATATGTTTTGTTTTGTTTCTTTAATGAATGCTAGATTAGAAGATACCAATTTTAAAGGTAGTAATTTAATTTAATTCCAAAAGTAGTTAAATGTATAAAAGGTCATTAATTAAGATCAATAGTTATGTTGTTGTTTTGAATCTGATTAATAATGGAAGCTTGGGAGGCATATAAAGTAAGAAAGAGATAATATGTTAGTTTTGAAAGCAAGGAAAGGTAGCAATCTAAAATAATCTGGACCCAACCACAACAATGCTCTTTTTCTCACCATTTCAGAATCAATCGATCTCTAAATCAATCTCAAGCTCTTCTTCTTCTTCTTCATCGTCATCATCTCCGCCCAAACCCTAATTCCTCTGTTCGAAGCCAAGCGCAATCGGATCCGCGTAGCGTTTTCAAATTCCAATTTCACCGGCGATCCGGTTGATCTTTCGCACGCTCGCTATATCCTCCGATTGGCATTGCTCGACTGTCTCCCTAAACTTTCGCTATTTCGCGTTCTAATCTGCGTTTGTGGTTCAATTGTGCGAGTTGTCGTTTCAGTGGTCGCAGCGACAGTGAGGATTTGCGGTGTCATGGTTGGAAGACTAGGGTTAAAGGAGTTTAGAATTTAGCGTCGTTTTGAATCTGCGTGTGACTCACGACTTTGGACATGAGAAGCTCTTGGTTGAAGAAACAGTCCTTCATAATTGGCCATAAGCCGCCACTGAGCTGGTTAATCCTGTGTCTGATAAGTATCCTCGCACTGATTGCAGTGTTGAGTTCATCTTCTTCTTCGAACACCGATGGTTCAGCGTCTCGCACTGCGGAATCGCTAATCTACACGAACTACCGAAGGATAAAGGAGCAGGCCGCTGTGGATTACTTGGAATTAAGGAGTGTGTCGAGTGGTGGTGCGAGGCAGAAGGAGGTGGTGCTTTGCGGCAAGGAAAGGGAGAATTTCGTGCCGTGTCACAATGTGTCTGCGAATTTGATTTCGGGGTTTAAAGACGGAGAGGAGTTTGATCGGCATTGCGAGGTGTACAAGGTGTCGGAGAGGTGTTTGGTTCGGCCTCCCAAGGAATACAAGACTCCGTTGCGGTGGCCGAGTGGGAGGGATGTCATATGGAGCGCAAATGTGAAGATCACGAAAGATCAGTTTCTTTCCTCTGGAAGTATGACCAAAAGGTGCTTACTGTAATTAATTAATAGGGTGTGAAGTTGATCCCCTTTGGATAAAAACAAAATCGTGGTTTAAAATTGGGGTTATAGTTGCATTGCAATTTTTAAAATAGCAGAAAATTATGAGTAAATGCGGTTGAAATGTGATTGCAGAAGCCTCTTAGCAATTTAAGAACCTTATAACTGCTTGATCTTTTTTGGGGCAGGGGGTGGTAAGAGTAAAAGACTGCTTGAATGGCTTCTGTCCTGATTCATTATGATTGATTGCTTTTTAATCTTTCTTATTTTCATTTTCTTAAATATTGTGGTGATTTCACTAGGTTGATGCTATTAGAAGAGAATCAAATCGCCTTTCACTCGCAGGATGGGTTCATATTCAACAGCGTCAAAGATTATGCTCGCCAACTTGCAGAGATGATAGGCTTAGGAAGTGACATTGAGCTTCCTCAAGCTGGTGTAAGTCTTCTGTCCACCATTGTCCACTAACTTTTATTCTTTTGGGAACTAATGTGCTTTACACGGACAGGGTTTGTGTAAAATGGTTCCATGTAGTAACAGTAATGAAAGATTATGTTATTTAGGTGATTATGTCCTCATTCTCATTAAGGACCATGTTGTTTTTGTTCCATAATATGTATTTGACTGATCTTCATTAATCACTTTATAACAGATTCGAAATATACTAGATATCAATTGTGGATTTGGTAGCTTTGGAGCTCATTTATTGTCATTGAAAATAATGGTGGTTTGTATTGCGGCGTATGAAGCTACTGGCAGCCAAGTTCAATTGTCTCTTGAGAGAGGTCTTCCAGCTATGATTGGCAACTTTATCTCCAGACAGCTTCCATATCCGTCATTATCATATGACATGGTTCACTGTGCTCAATGCGGCATTATGTGGGATGAAAAAGGTAATTATACACTTTATGGGCATTCATCACTATTTCATTCTTTGCAGAGTGGATTTCCTTGTTGACATTATACTTACAAATTCTATCTGTGTTTTGCCGAATTGTTAACTGAAATGTTGATTAACAGACTCATATTTTTGTGAATGTGAGATTGAATTCCACTTATTTGTTTAAAAGTTGTATTTGATGACAAATGAGAGAAAAATAAGACTCAGTATTGTGCACACTATTTGGTGCTGTAGATTTTGAGACCAAATAGGTATGATTAGGCTGTCTCTCAAATGTCAAATTAGTGACAAATTAGTGACTAATTATCATCAACTCTTGAAATGACACAGTGCAGTAACCTTGTGTTGGAGATATAAAAAGCATTCTTGGTCTTCACCTAACATCTTAAGTGTATTTGGCAATTGATTCTTGATATATCTTTATATCAAATGTTTAGAAGTCAGATCCTTGTTGTATCCATTCTTTATGATTTAATTGAAATTCATCGCTAGAAAAAAAGGTGGGCCTACATTCAGTCATAAAAGTTGCTTACTATTTCAATTTTGAGTAATTTGTTTGTCACGAATGAAATTGATGGCTGAAATAGGTGTCTGAAATGTTTATGAGAATGTGACCATTTTTTTTTATCATTCTCTCTCTCTCTCTCTCTCTCTCTCCGTATCATTACCATTTCCTTATACACTTTCCATTATTCTATTGACCATCCTATAAGTGAATATCATTTAGCTTCTGTATGCTTTTCTAACATTGACTTCATCCCTCAGATGGATTGTTCCTTATAGAAGTTGATCGTGTTCTTAAACCCGGAGGATATTTTGTTTTAACCTCACCTACAAGGAGACCACAGGGTTCATCAAAGGAGAAAAAGAGAATAATGTCAAACGCAGTAGAAGGGTTCACCCAACAACTCTGCTGGACTCTTGTAGCTCAGCAGGATGAAACTTTTGTGTGGCAGAAGACTCCTGATGTTGAATGTTATGCATCTCGGTAAGGATTACTGTAGTAACATGGGTGATGTAAATGATAAATAATTATTTGAGCAACTAGATTGTTTCTCTATTTGAGATGACTATCATCAACTATCACTAGTTGGGCTCTGGCTCTTCATTGAACACTTTCACTTATAACTATAGGTTTTCAGCAACATTTGTTTCTTAATTGTAGTAAGCAGAGTACTATACAGCTATGTGAGGGAGAGGATACTCAGTCATATTATAGGCATCTTGTGCCTTGTATAAGTGGGACGTCTAGCAAGCGCTGGATTGCAATACAGAACAGATCTTCTGAATCTGGATTGAGCTCCGCTGAACTTAAAATTCATGGAAAGTATTAACAGATTTCTTCTGCATGTCTTTCTCCTCGTGCCCTCCAAATTTTGCTTCCTTTCTGTGATGCTTTTCCTTTTCATGAATTTTTCTTTATTATTGCAGGAGTTCAACCTGAAGAATTTTATGAAGATTTGCAACATTGGAGAACAGCTGTTAACAATTATTGGTCGTTACTTACCCCCTTAATTTTCTCTGACCATCCAAAGAGACTTGGAGATGAAGATCCATTCCCTCCATATAACATGGTCCGGAATGTTATGGACATGAGTGCTAATTTTGGGGGGTTGAATGCTGCCCTGCTCGAGGAGAAAAAGTCAGTGTGGGTTATGAATGTGGTTTCTTCCACAGCTTCTAATGCACTTCTTCCTCTTATACTAGATAGAGGTTTTGCTGGTGTCATGCATGACTGGTGAGTTGCTTGTTTTCCTGTTTATGATCTAGAAAAGTTGCTGTTTGTGAAACCATAATCTAAACAAGGTTTCCATAAACATGAAAAATTGATTCAGGTGTGAAGGTAAGACTGTTTGAGGGTCATAAACTGATAATTTCACTAAGCCTGATAAAGCTATTTCACTTGCCTTATTATTTATTATTGGCTCATTCTTATAACAAATGACGTAAGAATGGTGTATGCTAGTTGAGAAAGTAACAGAAATTTTAGATAATTTACTTCAAGAACCATGTTGTTTTTACTTCTTAACGTGAAAATATCAGCATTGGAAATGATTTAGTGATGTATATACAAAAATAGTTCTTTAGCAATTTCTTATTTTATAAATTATTGAATGGCATTAGATCAGCTAACGTAGAGTTATTAATTTAGAGTCCATTTATTTCAGTTATTTTTTCCATGAAATATCTCTTTTATTTTGAAGATAGTATTAGCGCTTTTTTGTTTTTTTTAAAAGAAAATTGTTTATTTAAAATCAGATTTCTGAAAAATAACAGATTTCTTATTTGAGTTGCTTTTGGGGGGAAAAGCTTATAACTATAACACTTTTGAAATGAGCATTTTTTATAATTGTCACCAAAAAAAATTACAGTCTCTACGTTTCATAAAATCTTTAGAAAGTCAATAATTTTATATGCATTTTTAAAAAACTTAGACAACATGCATAATAAGTTTATATCTAACATTCAATGTTGAGATTTCAATACCTAATATTCAATGTTCTTTATTTTGCTTTTCTTTTTGAGATTAAATTTGAAGATGAACATAAGAAGATGAACATAAGGTGCATACATGTACTTGATCTATTGGATTGGAAATAGACGTAGTTCTGTTCTGAAACCCAATTCTAAAGAACATCATGCGCCCCTGTTTGGAATTCATTGACAACCTCTTCGTAAAAGAGTGTTATCGCTTATGAACTCCCGAGTAATTCAGTTTTGTATCTGACTACTAATACATTGATCTTCAGGTGTGAACCTTTCCCCACCTATCCCCGGACATATGATTTGCTTCATGCAGATGGACTTCTTTCACATCTCTCCTCAGAGAGGTGCAGCACGATAGACTTGTTCTTGGAGATGGATAGAATATTGCGTCCAGAGGTATGTTGTGATGGTGGTAATATAAAATATTACCCTCTAATCATTTTTATAGGAATCTCTTCGAAAGTTTTCCATAGTTCTTATCATAAGACCCCTTTCAAATGACTATTTTTTTTTTTTATGAAACCCAGATCCTCTTTCTTGAGGATAGATGAAGATTTCTCACTATTCAGAAGTACCCTTTCATTCACTTTATCTTTTCCTATAGAAAGCAAAATGTCCTTACTTAAGTGGAGATACCTTAACTAATTGGGTGGAAAGAGATTTAAAAACGGTATCCCAATAATTTTGAGGATAATTCTGAAAAATAAAATTATAGAAATTGTTGATTAATTTTATAACTGATTAAATTTACTAAATTTCTTAATTCTTGTGAAGGGTTAAAGGGGTCTATATATATATGAGACCAAAGGTAGTAGTTTATTGGATTTGTCCATCTGAATACAAGTAGTTTAGTCTCAGTATATTGGAATGATCAATGAAGCCTTACTTTTTTTTTATTACGTTTCATTGTTTTTGTAGGGATGGGTCATTCTTTCGGATACTATGGGAGCTATTGAGATGGCTCGCATGGTTGCCACACAAGTACGTTGGGAAGCAAGGGTAATTGATCTTCAGAATGGAAGTGACCAGCGGCTACTTATTTGCCAGAAACCTTTTGTGAAAAAATAATTGCTGATGGAGCACTAGAATATCTCACCATTATAAATGAACACAATTTTTTTGCTCGGTAATTCCTCTAAACCTTTCTAAACAGTGTAACGTCTTACTTTGGGAAAAGTGGGTAGCATTTAGTCTAGTATAAAAATAAAACATTTTAGATACATTGGCAAAACTTGTGTCGGTCATTCCAGTATGTGAGCATTGAACAAAGAAGTTTGTGAATATGATTCCCTGTAGCATACAACTGATATAATCTGCGTTGTGCAATTTCAGAGAATGGATTGTTTAGTTGGCACATGTTTGTATATACAAAGCTCAGAGCCTTGACGTTTTCAATCGTGTCCACAACCTGGTTAGAGGATTGAGGAAGAGCTGTAGATTGTGAAGGTTCTTGTTGAATTTAGTTACACTTTATTTTTTGTCGAAGTTTGTAGTAATTCATTTTTCCAATATCTTATTAGCATTCTTTATTTTTTTTACATTAACATTTCTTTATCAATCATTGGACTTCTATTCTGTTGAACAATCGCTAATTTTTGAGAAAGAATGTGAATGACCATGAAATTGAAGAATGTGGAATAGTTACAAAATCTTCCCCTCGTTTGTGTCCAACTCGAATGTGGAATAGACGTTACTATTTAGTTTGATTTGTCTGCTGGTGCGAGTAGTTTCTCTAACTTCTAATTTTCAAATTTACTATTTCAGAGGAAAAGCATTTGAAAGGACAATTTTCTCATATAAACATTCTTTAAAAGCATACCACTTTTTTAATAGCCAAGCAAATAATAGATATAAAATTATCACTAATAGCTTACCTTTTTAAATATTTAGTTTTAATAAAACATAAATTCAATTATTTTCCTTCTAAAAGTTATACAGTTTTTATTATTAGTTTATTTCCAAATTATTTATGCAAAGAATTACAAAAGAAGTTCAGGCGATAATATTAATAAACTGCATCGTAACACATTTTTTTGTACATAAATAGGAACTTTTTAAAAATATTAATTTATTTACTTATGTGTTTGGATTTGTTTGTGTTAGAATCGTGCAGCAGAATATTTATGTTGAATAAAAATTAAGAGGGAGGTAAATTGCTTTTTTAATAAAAATCCTACTTTTAATGAGTTTTTTTTTTTTAATGTAAAATGTTCCTGCAGAGAACAAACAAGATAAGTTAGACACAAGCGTCATCTTACTCATGTAGTCCGCTATCTCCTCAGTTGGCCTCTTCCCGGTTGGTACATGTCTGCTTAGACCTAGGAGGGATTACCTGTAGAAGGGACTCCGAAGCTCAAGTGAGTCAAAGCTCTCAAAAAGTCAAATCAGGTGATTAATGGAGTAATGAATGCGTACCTTTAATTATTGGGGTCCATGTTATTAATTATGTCTGGTTATGCCATGGGCCGAGCCTTAGCTTGGGCCCTAGTTTGGGCTGTAAGTAGGTCTAGCCCTAACCTAGGCCCTTAGATTGATTACTATGGACTCATTGAATATAAGGGGGGTTCTGCTAAGTGTATTAAGGTAGTCGGCCTAAACCGACTACTTCTCTTGACGGTTTGTGTTGCTCATATGTTGTCTTAGGCAGGTTATTCCTCTGGATGTTTATGTTACCGGTTCCGGCCGACTAGGCTTATGTTAGCCCAGCCTAGGCCGGTTACTTGAATGTTTTGGTGTATAGGTATGGTGATCGTTTTATTATTATTTTGTTAAGTTGGCTTGGTGTGGTACACCAGTCTCCCAGCCTTAACCGACATAGGTGTCGGTCAAGGGTGATATGTGTTAATATGCTAGTGGGACCGGCTAGGTGTGGTAAATAAAAGTTCAATTAAGATATGTTCCTTTAATAATAGATAATTAAAGAGACTAGGGAAAAAGATGTTGAAAAAGGTATTTTATATTGGTTTAGATAAAAAGACCTTCCGTTAAAAGGGATTAATTCAAATAGTAAAGTAAACTAAACTTATAACCACACAAGAAAGAATTTAAGGTTTAGAAAATAACTCTCTTGAAGACACAATAAGTGAAAGACACTTTTCTTGATTTACACAATGAATGAACCACCTCATTTGAGTCACACAAAAGATAAACAAATTTTCCTTGTAACAATAGCAACACTTAATCTTCCAAGAAATCACTTCGTGAAAGTTACTGCTCAATTTGTATCCACAGGTTAGCAAGTATATTGATAGTTAGATTTTGGGTTTTTTGGATTTTGATAAAGAGTACATGTAAACATAGATAATAGTAATTATATAGATTGAGTGGAGTAGAGGCTATGATTACATTTCATCTCATCTTTTTCTACTTCACCACTACTATCTTGTGTGAACTTAATATGCAAATCAATCAATGTCCTGGGAGTACTCTTTCTATGTAAATCTAGGCTTATTTTTGTAGCATAGAACCTAAGGACTTCAAACCCAATGTGATTTCTCCACTCTTAGTTGAATGAATCATTGCCTTACTGTGTAAGATTCTTTCATCTAGCACACCCCTAGATCTTGTGAAAGCCTCTATTAAGAGTGTGATCGTTTGATTGGACCTCAGTTTGAGACTAGTCTTTTAACTCAATCCAAACCAGTGAAATAAGATGAGTTGTTAATTCATTATTAAGCATAAATCAAATAAGAAACTATTAAATGAAAGCATAGTTAAATACCCAAGAAGTAGGAGTATAGAGAATTACAATTGATTACATCAAACCTGTACACGAGAGAGTTCAGTTACTCATAAAATATTATAATGCAATTCCAACAACATCTACACATAGGATTTACAATAAGAGCATCTCCCTCTAGCCTCATATACCTTTTTCTACCCTACTAGTACATTTCTATCTTTCCACTCAATGCATAAAATGAAGACATGAGGTCTTTATTTATAAATTTTTTTTGGCGGTGCTCCACCACATGAGTTTCTTCGCACACAAGTTTCTTTCTTAGCTTAGCCCATTGTCCTGGTGTTTGACACTTGACCTTTCCTTCTTTAGAGGATTTTATTTATTGTCTTGCCTCATGGATTGGTGACCCAGATTTCCTTGCAAAGGTTTCCTCATGTGGCTTAGCTCCAAATTGTTGTGCTCAACTAGAAATTCAAAATATTTGTCCTATCTTTTCTACTTTCATGGCTCAACGCCAATGACTGTGGCTTGGCTGCATACTTGATATTTTCTTTTATATTCATTACAAAATAACAAAATTTCATTACAATTCCTAAAATTCCAATGCTCAATACCTTATTTTGCATCTTAAGCTTAAGGAGGTTTTTCAAAGCCCCTTTCATAAGCACAAAGAGTTTCTCTAGCAGTCACAACCCTAAACCTTTGAATGAAAAGTTATTTTCGAAATAGGTTTAGTCAAACATATATAGACTTTCTTTTTCGAAAATTAGGTTAAGAACCTGAAGAGTCAAGTCACAATTGCCGCTGATAATCGATTATTTCAAGAGATAATCATTATCATAAAAGCTTTTCTAAAAACATTTTCTCATTTTGATAATCAATTATTATAGAATCACTTCCAAAAATCTTAAATTCATTTGGATAATCAATTATTTATTACTAATAATCGATTATTACAAAACTTTTATGAAAAATAAATTCTTCCCTAAGTTGATCTTTGTGCATGCTGCTTTGTGCTCTCTATGCTAAGTTTTAGACACAAATTTTCACTTATATGAAACTTATTACAAAGGTTTAATCATATAGATAATTTAAAATACAAGTCTTCCAATATTTATTGTCATCATTTGAAGTCTTTGGACTTGCTTTTATCATCATCAAAATTTTCTCCTAAAGGATGATCTCCTTCATCTTCTTCTTTTGCCAAGAGTTTGTAATTTTGTTTTAGATTTGACACAAATTGCCATCTTATTTTACTTTTAATATTATTTTTAAGTTGAAATAAAAATTTATCATGAACATCACTAAAAAATTAAATAAAAATTAAAACACACTGAAGAAATAAATGGGAAACAAAATAAGTTAACAAGATAATAAAAGACAATAGAAAAATAAATGCTCAAACCCTAAATCCTAAAATAAATTTGGGTTAAGCTTTTTTCCATTCTTAAACTAATGACTGATATTGTATTTTGTTCCTGCTTCAAAATATGTACCTCTTTTATCCTTACACATAATAAAAGAATGTAAAGTGTCCCAATGGTATATAACAACTAACAATATTAAAGTTCCTCTTTCCTTATTGTAACTATCTCTCATTTGTGCAACTCTATATCTCTTCATATTGCAAATCTATCTCTCTCTATACTACAACTCCTTTTATGTATTGGTGATGAATCTAGAGGTGAGTCGGGTAGTGATGAGCTTAGTGGTGGTTATGAGGTTGACAGTGTTTAAGGAGGTTGTTGAGGTTGATTTGGAGGTGGCACAAATGGACATGGATAGTGGGGTGAGGGTGAGAGATCGAGTGAGGTTTGGAGACTTGGGTGACAATGTAGTTGGTGAGGGAGAGAGCATCATGGAGGGAATTCGTAGTTGGGAAGTGTACATGATTAAGGCTTTTGTTGGAGGTGTTGAAAAACTTGTTTCCAATAGTGGTATGCATCATGACAATTTTCAAGAGTAAGGGGAGGATGTTTTCAGAGAACCAATGCTTGTGTGAGTTTGGGATTTTTTTGGAGGTGGTGAGAACCTTGTTTCTAAGGTGATGTGCATCACAACAATTATCAAGAGGAGGGGGAGGTTATTTTCGAAGATCCATATTGCAACTCTATCTCTCTCCATACTACAAATCTTTCCCTCTATTGGTGATGAAACTAAATGTGAGCTTAGAAGTGATGAGTTGGTGGTTAAGAGGATGGTTTTGACGGTGGTTAAAGAGGTTGGTGGGGTTGATTTAGAGGCGGCACATGTGGACATAGAGGGTGGGGCGAGGGTGAGGGATCAAGTGAGGTTTGGAGACTTGGACGACGATTTAGTTGGTGAGGGAGAGAACATCTTGTAGGGAATTTATATTTGGGAAATGTGCATGATTAAGGTTTTGTTGGAGGTGGTGAGAACCTTGTTACCAATAGTTTTAAGCATCATGACAATTTTCAAGAGGAAGGGGAGGGTGTTTTCAGAGATCCATGCTTGCGTGACAAGAAGCGTCGAGAGGGAAGAGATGGCGACGTTCGCCAACATGATGGTTAGGGAGATTTGAGTGTCGACAAAGGTGTAGGACATGTCACGCTTGCAAAGAGTGATAAAGTTACGGTAAGGAGAGAGAAACTTCAATGTTGTTAGGTGTCGTTTGCTACTGGTGACGTTTTACATTTTTATGAAATTTAGGGACGAGATTGATACATACTTTGAAGAAATACAATTTTAATAATATGTACATACTTATATTTACATTTGAACCCATTTTGTTATTATCGCAATTATAAATTAAATATCATAGTAAACAAAACATAACAATATTATCAATGGTTGAAGAATAGAAATTTATTTTCTTTAATGTCAAATATTAAGAAAAAAATTGGAAAAATCTTAAAATAAAGTATCAAGTAATAATTATATAAACATCAATGAAACTATTGAAAACTAATTATTTGAAAGAGTAAGTAGTTACAAAAAATTGAAATATGATGAGAAATGCAAGATGCATTTATTGCTTTTGCAATATTGAAAATGACTTTGGAGATTTAAGTAAATTTAGAAAATATAAAATGAGTCCAAAATTAGAAAACGAAAAATTATGTAACAAAAGTGTAACATCTCGATCGGATATTACTAGTTTTAATAATATAATATATAATAAATAATAAGATCGCATTAATTTCAATTGTCTTTCCCAAAACGTGGGAAAAAATTAAACATTTATTAAACTCGTATATTTAAAATCCATAATTTCCATTAATCATTACAAGTTCATAAACCGATTGAAATATTGTTTGCAAAAAAACATAAAACAAAATCCTCAAATAAAAGCTTTCCCAATATAGCCCATCTTAGGCTCTATGCCTCACCAGCACCACCTGCAACATTATCTGCTCCAATATAACGAATTACACGATCATCGCCAAACACAAGTGTAACATCCCGACCAGATATTATGGGTTTAAAATAATAAAATAAGGAAATACAATTAAGCTGTAGTTAATGAAATATCATTTCCCAAAAACGCGGGAAATTTAAAACATTTATTACTTTCAACAATAATAAAAAATCCATAGTTTATAAAACTGGAAATAATATAAAAGCATCTCATAAGAGTTTACAAATTATTTCAAAACCATAAAATAATAAACTCCTAAGCTATCCCCGCTCTGTCGCTAAGCTTCACCAGAACCACCTGTAACAACATCATCTGCTCACGTGTACCGCGTACACGATCATCGTCAACCACAAGCAGATAGGGTGAGCTTAACAGAATAAACCTATTAATATACATACATATATAAAACACACTTATATTTATATACTGTACAATCCCACCAAAGGAATTCCCTCATTTGATTTCGTATCACATGGCCTCAGCCATGTTATTCGTGTTCTACATCTTCTAGTGACTACTTCAAGGTGCCTTGCTGCCATACCTATCAGTCACAATCGATAGAGCACGTGCGGAAAACCATGTTACGAATCACACACCGTAACGCCAAGCGGAGTTCCCAAATACGAACATAGTCGTAACGTTCTAAGACTACCAAACTTGTCAGCTACTACTGAGGAGGGCAATCTATCTGGACCCATCCGTACTGGCCACAAATAGCACACTCATACCGGCAACACTCGCCAATCCGAGCTCAACTTAAGGGTTCCTCGTGTTCATTCGCCATCCCGAGCTCAACTCAAGGGATGCCATTCCGAGCTCAACTCTAGGAATTGCCACATGCTTAACCCTTATCCCGAGCTAAACTCAAGGGATACGTTCCGAGCTCAACTCAATGAACACTAGTAAAATCGCTTGGCGGGGGGCACGTGCCACCAGGCGCTGCCGCTTCCAGACCGCGTAGCCGGAGATGCATACCGCTAGATGCCAAGCGCCTCATTCCTTACCGCCTCTGCCACTATCGCCTGGCGGGACACCCCTCACCGCCAGGCGCCTTGCGTCATACAAAGCTTGTGGAATATAAGCTATCGCTTGGCGGGTTGAATTCTGCCGCCAGGCGCCACACCAGTATTTGAGCAATATTGTAGTGTTTTGGATTCAGGCACTATCTATTCACATCCTTACTCAGTTAGACAGTCACCAAGTCCAATGGTCATATCCTAACTCCATTATAATGCCTATAATGCTTTGCATCCATTATAATTACTAGGCTAAGAGTATTCGCTTCATCTCTTAATATTGTTAAAATACATAGCCACACTTAGCCTTAAGTTTACCAATTCATTTGCATCCAATGCTAGGCTAGCCTTAGTGATGAAGGATTATGTTGTTCCTTTTTAAGATTATTGAATATGGTGTGAGTTGATTAAGAAAGCTAAGTAAAATCCCCATTGGACATTAAGATAGCAAGCTATCTAGATGTGAAGGTTCCTTTCACAAAGCTCAAGAGAAGAAGATGATGGATTGATTCCAAAAAAAAAGGAAATGGAAGGCACATAAACCATAGAAAACCAAGAACAATTAAAGGAAGAAGAAAACATAAAATGGATAGGAAAGAAATGGTAAAAATGTGAGAAGCACGC
>Ga0214543_1010190_pt1 | contig 14095 bp, 7 predicted proteins | sample CNSS2metaG_FD_160094 | JGI IMG/M metagenome (GOLD analysis project Ga0214543, IMG submission 160094) | Root nodule microbial communities from cowpea collected in UCLA plant growth center, Los Angeles, California, USA - CNSS2 | ecosystem: Host-associated > Plants > Roots > Nodule | place: USA...
GGGGGGGGAAGGAGACCTTATCGGATTGCCTCGAGTCCTCCTTGAACAGAGTCTGTGTTTTCTCCACTGGTTTCTTGTTTTTTCCCTGGGCCCCCTTTTTCCCTTTTTATATCCTTGTCGCCCCTGGTCGTGGTCCAGTTTCCCTGAACATCGTGGAGGGTAAGTTACCAAGGATTTAGGAGGTAGTGGTCAGCTTTCCCGAATATACCGAGTATTTCGGTTTCTCGACGTGGCAGACAGGTCAAGAGCGAGCCTTCTAGCTGACGCGTTGCGAAAAGTTCGGCTGATTAGACCGAGTAAAGATCGGCTCAGCCAGGGGTACAACATCCAACTTGGGACCTCTTGCTACTAACATCCCAGTACACTCTGTAGAGCTTGTCTGGGCTGATTGGGCTCCAGTCCTTTGTCTAATCTAGGTCAAACACTCAATGCTAGAGTTATCACCTGCATGAATGTTGTGTCCTGTATTTGTTTGAAATTTTCTATGTAATTTAGTTGTACTGCAAATCATCTGAAGGCCAGTGTTATTTTATTTTTGCTACATCTTTTAATTTATACTGTTAATTTGCCTAAAAAGTGCTGGGGTCAATTTAAGTTTCTTGAAGTTGCTGACTTGTGTAAGAATGTATCCTTTATGGTTCCTGAACTCCAAAAATTTATTTTCAGATTGTTGGTCTAATTGGTAGTCATTTATGCATATGGCGGCGGAATGGAAAAAGAAGCATATTTCCTTCACTTGAAGGCAAATTTGTAAAAGGTTCATGCATGCGGTAAACTAAACAACACTCTTTTTCAATTCTTATCTTTTTGTGTGGAGTAGTAAGTTGGGAATCTATTTAGTTGAATAATAATATGTGGTGAATTGCCTGAATTAAGCACTCAATAGGATCTTTGTTATAGTCAGTCAGAATCAGGTTGAATTATGTTTAAGAGAACTAATTAGGGTATGTAACTCTCTTGGATAATGATAAGCCACTGTACGTGAGTCTGCCTCTTTAGCTATCCTAGACATTGATCCTAGTAATAGAAATAGATTCTGTTGAAATCGACAACACAGAAAAATTGGATTGAATACTGTGTCTGAATATTCAATGGATGAGCTTATACAGACTCGCTATATTTATTATGCATGAATAGAGGATATTTTGTTTCCTCTAATGTAAGGATTACATGACTATTATAATAAACAAAATATGTTAATCTGATTCTTAACACTCTCTCAAGCTAAAACATATAAATCATGTACCAAGCTTTTTGCGTATGTAGCCTATTCTTGGTCCCCTCACAGATTAGGTGAAGACATTTGTTAACTGGTCAGTAGAGTTGACAGAGTTTGCATCATAAATCCTGACTCAGTCTTCTCCCTGATGAATTGATGATCAACCTCAACTCCTCTCATGTAATATTGGATTAGAGGCAATATGTAAAGTTGCTTGAGTATCATAGATCGATACCATTGTTGTAACCCCTCCAAAATTGAGTTCTATAAGTGGTTGTTTTATCCATAACATAAGAAACCACGAGTTACTAAAGACATAGACTTGTATTCTTCTACTTAAGCTTTCTAAGATACTAAATTTCCTCTTATCAATCCCCAATTACGCAAAAGTGGATCACCTATCACTGGCTGAACTAGACCAGTTGGTATCTAAGTATCCAACTATCTGAGCTTGTCCCTTGACTTTGTAAATAAGACCCTTTCTGATAAAATACTTGAGGATGGGCTGATACAATACAACGGAAAAAAGGTAGTGGAGAAGACCATGTTAGTGTAAGGCCCAAAGTTGGGAAGGTTTATTCTAGAAAAAAGAAAGCAGGCCCAAAGAATAGTAATTATTTAAGAGGGTAGTGACGTGGCAAGGGATCTTGAATTAGTGGGAATTCAGGTATTTGAGAGGGGAGGAAAGAGAAGGAAGCACGGAGAGTTTGTTATGGAATAGGGTAAGAGAGCTGTCTCTCTGGAGGAGTCATAGACTTGGAAAAGATAGTATACCGAGTTGAGCCTTGTGTGCTCATTTCACGTATTCAATAATACAGTTTCCAAATACTACATTATTCTTTTCTGTTTCTATTTTGGATTGATTTTTCTATCATCCTTTCCTAGAACACTTTTAGTATACTTCAATATTTGATGGAATGCACCTGATTGGTCTTGGCAAGGAGTGTTCAAGAATTGTCTCACCATGCTCACAACAAAAGAAGTATATGGATGAATGAATGGGAGATAGTTTAGTTTGCCAACCAACGTCCTATATTTTCTAGGACCTGATAAGGGCTCCCTTGATTGGGTAGTAATTTGACATTAGGATCCATTCCGTGGGAGTGTCTTCTAGTTTATCCTAAGAAAATACATTTAATAGTTCTAACAAACAACTTTTCCAATTCTAGTGAAACATCATGAAGAAAACATGTACACCCAAAGACATTGATTTTCAAGTGGACAGCCGTTCATTTGGAAAAATGATGGAGTGAGAAATTTGATTTTCAAGTGAAGAGGACATTCTATTTATTAAAATACATGTAGTGAGCATGGTATCACCCCAATAGTATGTAGGAACATTTGCATTAAAGATTAGGGTGTTTACAGTTTTCATCAAATGTCTGATTTTATTTTAGATATTCCGTTTTGTTGAAGTGTACGAGAACACGTAGGTTGATGTGAAATGTCATGTGAAGATAAGGAGGATGACAATTCGAGGATAAAAATTCTTTGGCATTATCACTTCAAAAAGTTTTAATTGTTTCCCAAACTAGTTCTTGATTTTATTGAAGAAAGACATAAAAATAGACAAGTTTAGATCTATCTTTAATTAAAAGTATACCCAACTACATTGTGGATATTCATCAATAAAAGAAACAAAATATATTCAACTAAACCATGAAACATGACTTGGACCCAATATATTTGAATTGGTAGCAAAAGTTCAGTTACATCCTTTTCAGTTTGTTTTGGAGAGGAGACCTAACATATTTTCCCAAGTGACATGACTCACTATCTAACATTTCCAATTTCTGGAGACTTGGAACCAAAATTTTTAACTTTGACAAATTTGGGGTGATCAATTGATCATGAAAAAGCTTAGGGGGCAAAACAGAAACGCAAGATACAAATGGTTGTGCTGCAAAATAATATAGACCTTGGGATTCATGTCCTATGCCAATCATTTGATCAACGTTCTTGAATGATAGAAGAATCAAATCGAATGTTACATAACAATTTAAGGAGTTTTTTAATTGATTTGAGAGATTAGATTAAAAGGTCAGTCAGGGATTATATAGAACAAAATTTAAATTTTGTGAATGAGAATGGGAAACTTGGTCAATTCCTTTGGAAGCAATTTTGGACCCATTAGCTAACGTAATAAGGTTAGAAAATTTAAGGGGTGACATGGAAGAAAATAAAGCAGCATTAGCAGTTGTGTGATCAGATTCAGAAGTACCTGAGTTAATAATCCATGGATTTTGATTAGTAATTGATGAAGAAATATATGTTGTTGAAACATTGAGAGTAGAAGAAATATTTGTGGTTTTCTGGTATATTCTGGGAAGTAATCCTCGAGAGACCTTAAATTTAAATTTTTTAGACAGATAAATTTGTTGTATTTCCTAGAAAGTCATGGAGAGAGTACCAATTTTCTTGAGTATGGCCCATCTTATCTCAATAGGAACATTGAGGGTGACTAAGACTATCTCCTCGATTTCCACAACCTCTTCCTAAGGAAGAAATCATTGCATAGGATTCAACCACTTTGGTTGAACTTTCCCTTTTTACATGCTTAGTTAGGGGTAACAAAATGGGCTAGCTCGGCTTGTTGTGGCCCGGTCTGGGCTATAGTATGTAACCTGCCCTGCCAAAGGATAGGATGGCGAGCTGCCAATATTTTCTTTTTCTTTAATTTTACTTTTAAAATTTGTTTTTATATATATAGATTTTTTTATAAATATATATTAAAGGCATATTTAATCCTATAAGCATTTCTAAGTTTTTAATTGATTAATTAATGTTTTTAATTGGATAAATTAAAATAGTCATTATATATACATTACATGTTAACTTACTCTATTATAATTAATAATTAGAACGCAATTTGTAAGTTTTAATGGTTTAAGTTATAATACTATTGTATATTTGCATTCTTAAAGAAATATAATATAGGAAAACTAATCTTTTAAATTATTTTTTATTTTAATTTTATTTTTTAATTTAAAAAATGCCAGTGGGTTGGCCCGTTTTTCCTGCCAATTTGGCCAGTTAGGTGAGTTGGGCAAAAATGGGCTGGCAGGTTTAAATTTTCAACCCGGTTTGCCTTGATTTTGGCAGGCCGGCCTCTAGGCTGCAACCCACTTTGCCATTCCTATTATGTACATTTCTTTTTAATTATCCCTAATAGAATATCAGGTGTATCTGTATACAAATAGAAACTATATCAAGTACAATGAAAATGCGGATATAGTCGAATGGTAAAATTTCTCTTTGCCAAGGAAAAGACGCAGGTTCGATCCCTGCTATCCGCCCTATATATTTAATAGTCACAGTCTGAAAAATCATAGAATTTACTGAGTAAAAGAGGGAGTTTCTTGACTCAGCAGTGTCTGGTTGTGGATGTGATGTGATCAAAATATGAATGCAAACTTCATAGGATCAGTGCTTTATATAGCTTGTCAATCTTTGTCTAATTCCTTCTAATGAATCAACATCTAAAACATTTTCAATTCTTCTACTTCAGACTGAACTTGAGCTAGATGAGTAGTGATGTCAATGTTGGTGTATTAGAGAGGAGCTATTTTCTTAGTTGAGTTGTATAGATGTTGTTTATCATTAGCAATATTTTTCTATTTTTCCAAAATGAACAAGTGTTAAAGGTTTTGAGATCCCTAAAGTTTGTGGTTCTACATATTGCCACACTACAACACAAACCTGGAAGTCAAGCTTCTTCTTGAGCATCACTCTTTGCTGATCCTCTGCTATCCTCTTTCTCTAGGTGTTCATGGTATCCTTGACTAAGGAACCAAGGTTCCATAGAGGCAGACCATGATAAATAATTTTTACCATTGAGTTTCTTTGTGGTGATAGTGGGTGTCCTAGAGATAGAGAAACTAGGTTCTAGAACATACTAAACACAACCAAGGGTGGCCATTTACAAAACCAGCAAGAAAGAAGGACAAGGGTTTAAAAGAAGCTTTATTAAAGTTGTAGAGCAGAAGATAATCAGTATTCAACAGAAGACGAAAAGCTATTTAAATATCATATCTGAAAGTTATCTTCTGTTCTGTGCTTTCAGCTACGTTGATCCAGAAGCTGTGGTTGGGTGTGATGATGGAGCTGTTCGTGTTTTTGACATGTACAGTAGGAGATGTTCTCAAATAATAAGGTATTTTGTAGATTTTCTTATGTTGATTTCTGTCCAAAACTGGTCAGCAACATTTAATATTTGATATGTATCCATGCACTTGGTAAATTCACCCTCTCAAGTTAGCTATTAAAGGGGGGATGATCACTTAAATACTTCAATGAGTATTCCATACTACTTGATGTGGACTTAGGCACCCCATAATACCCGGGTTCCCATCAACATTGGTTGAATAGGAATGGTGTAGTCATTTTTTTGGTGGCTTGGAACAAATAATACCATTCAAAAACAAAAATAATAATCTCATTCTTTTAAGTTGGTTCATTTATATTGCTTGTATCCTAAAGATGTCATGTAGCATTAATGATGTGCACAACTTGGTATCTGCAGAGTGCACCCTTTACCGATAACATGCTTATGTTTGAACGAAGATCGATTGATAGTAAGTGGCTCCACCTCAGGGAGTATAAGAATATCAGATCCATCCTCTGTTCAGCAGGTAGCAACACTTAGAACAAGTGATGCCAGAGGTAAAAATTTATCCCTTTCAATTGGCATTTGTTGGTTAAAGTCAGGGGAAGAGAAAAGTGAGAGACAATGGATGAATTCTGTGTTCAAATTTTACTAGCTGTTTTATGCAAGGGTGGCAGAATGGCCAGCTTGGCCCGTTTTGACCTAATCCGCTAAAATTGGGACAAGGGAAGTTGACCTACCATGGTTTTACCGGCTGAAAAATCTTGATCCACAGCCATTTTTTTATAATTTAATTTTTTATTATAATATATATATATATATATATATATATATATAATATTTTAAAGCACACTTAGTTATTTAAATATTTTGAGTCCTTAATTGGTTATTTTATGTCTCTAATTGGATAAATTAAAAGGACTATTACTTTTACACGTTAAATTACTCTATTATATTTAATAATGGAAACTTAAGTTACAAATGTTAATTTACAATATTATAGCATATGTGTATCCTTTCAAATAATACAAAAAAGTGTTAATTTTTTAAACTATTTTTTCATTTTAAGTTTTAATTTAAAAAGAAGGGTTGGCGAGGCGAGTCAAAGAGAGCTGACTCCAGCCAAAGTACCAACCTGTCTTGCCAAATTGTGGCAGGCTATTAGACCAGCTCCGAAGGTATGGTCTACTTTGTCATCCTTACTATATATATAAAATGAATTGCAAAAATTACTTTAATTAAACACCCCCCTTTCAAGCTAGAGCAAATAGGAAATGTGCACCAAGTTTGTTGTATTATTGTATATCTAATTCGTCCAAGGACCTTTCTCAAAGACTTGGTGAAAACATATCCTAACTCGTCATTTGTTTTACTAAGCAAGTGATGATACCTATATAGATAAGATCTCCCTGATGAAATGATAATCTATTTTAGTGTGTTTGGTGCTCATATAAAACAGTGGATCCATGGAGATATGCAAGGAGCTTGAATATCACATTTTGTGACTTTTGTAATCTTCACAAATTTGAGTTCTTTTAGCAACTGTTTGAACCAAATGGTTTCACACATAGTCAATCCCATGGTTTTTTTTTTCTTCAGCATTTAATCTTGAAAAAAAAAAAAAGACTTCTCCTTACTTTTTCAGGTGCATGGTTAGCACTTCCATTCTAACATGGTTCTATTGGTACACTCCAGTACTTATGGACCAATGGTACTTTAGTTGAAGTTTATAATGCTCTTTTTTGGTGGACCAGTTTTATTTGGTGAAATATTTTGTTGATCTTTATATATTGAGGATATTATTTTTGTATGCTATGGAGTGCCGTGATTAGTTGTAGCCAATATTATAAAAGCACTATACATTTCTAGTCTGATTCGATTTTTCTCTCACAGGCATAAGGACCATGTGCTTCAATCCCTCCTCTCAGCTACTGTTCGCAGGATCAGCTGTTGGACGTGCATATTGTTGGGACCTTAGGTAAATACCGCAATAGTGTAATAAAGGTTGCTCCTAAGGTGCATTCGTGCACTACAGGTGTTACACGCTGCTACAACAAAAAGTATATTGATTATATGAATTTGTTTGAGAACAGCTTTAGTCTTCTTTGTTAGAGGGAATTAAATAGACAAAGTAATGACTTACTAAAAAAATTATCTGAAGCTGATATAACGTTTATGAACATCCTAAAAGGGTAGGAAACTCCTAAAGAAATTAAGACTGCTGTAATGAAGCACATTATATCTTCTCTGGCTCTAATGAGTTGTTTCATTCCCAGAAATTTGGAATTTTCGTATTTCCATTACATTATTGATTAGTGCTGGAACTTTTATGTCTCAGACAAGGTAAGAATGGGAAAAATAAAACGTTTGTTCCTAGGACATTAACTACAACACGAACTTAGTTGAGGGCAGTGATAGCAAGTCATTTTTTATCTGGAACAGAAATTGTTTCTACTGCAAGCATAAGCCACTAATGACCCGTTTCAGTTTAATCACGACAAAGTGTTCTCTATTTTGTTTAATCATATGCTCAACCTTGTTTGTCCATTTCATGCAGAACAAGGAAACTGTTGTGGAGCAACCGAGTGAGTCCTAATGTTATATACTCCCTACAGCACATGCAGAATGACACATCAACATTAGTCGTTGGTGGAATAGATGGCATCTTAAGATTGCTAAATCAGAACGATGGCAAAACTGTTTCTTGTTTTGTTGTGGGTGATAGATTGTTATCAACATTTCAAAGTCCTTCTGGTTTCATTCAAAGAAGAAAAGGGCAGAGGTTGCCCGAAGATAACATCATAAATATTGAGCCCCTCGTACCTAGGACCGATCGACCTTCTATTACATGCCTCGCTGTTGGAATGAAGAAGATTGTTACCACACACAATACCAATGATATCAGATTATGGAAATTCGAAAGCTGACATTTCTTTGTAAAAGTAAGTATTTAATTTTCTGAACAGTGTTTGTAAATAATAATTATCTTTTCGAAGAGCTAGAGTGACGAAGAAAAGTTTATCGTTCTAAAGAATTATAACCATTGTACAATCCGTGAATTTTGTTAAGCTATGATCGCCTTCTTGTGCATCATATAAAGCTCTGGTTCATAATTTCGGGTAGTTTGAGCCTCCGTTCTCTAAATAGAATTTCTATCGTGGAAGAGTTTTATAAAAAAAAATAACAATAAATTTTATTCTTATGGGTATCATTTTAGCTATTAAGATCTCTTGGCTGGTAGCTATAGAGGTGTGTGGTTGGAGTGTGATTATTTTTAGATTTGTTAAGTTTTTACTTATTCTCAAGGTGTTCTCATGATCTCTTAAAGGTAGATAGATGAGGTATCTCACATTTTTTATTTTTTCATAAAGGAAATCATTTTAAGCTTACAAATTTTATGATCGATAAAAGATTAGACATGAAGTGGTTTGATCTCTTGTTATTAGTGTGGAGTTTTTTCATAATACGTATAAAGCCCCTTTATTTAATTCTTTTTGAGGAAATTTATTCTGTAAGTTTTTCATCATGAGTTTGGTTTGGTTTTTGATATTTTTTATTTCTTTTTTTAATAAATTATTTTTGTGTGTACCATAATGATGCTTGATATGAGTTATTAAAAAAAAAAGCCTATACTATACTTTTGGGTGTTTTTTGTAATCTAATTAAACTATGCATCATTTTGCAGAAGAAAAAAAAAAGCATGGAGATAGCTACACAGTAAACAATTAACAAAGTAAATAAATAAAATTACACAGTAAAAAATTAAAAATTTCATACATGACAGAAAATAAAGAAACTAAATTTGCAGAATCTATAACTATATATGTAATTTCCCCTACAATCGCGTTTATATTTTTAAAATATATAAAAAAATTGTATTATTTTGGTGCGTGTTTTATTTTACTATTGTAACTACAGTCTAAGTTTTTCTTCCACAATTTTATTCATAATATTCAAATAACCCAATCCTCTAATACACAACCAATCATAAAACGTTAACTATTTATTATGTAATTGTCATTGTATTTTTGTTATTAGTTGTTTTTTAATTATAGAGTAAATAACTCTAACAATAAAAATATTTGAGAAACTTGAGCGGAACAAGATGTTTTAAAAGTAACAAGATGAAATTGAAAATAAAATACATTTATATAAAATAAAAATGTAAAACTAAAATCCAAAACAAAATATTTTCTCTAAAAAAAAAAAAGATATCCAAAATTAGCATTAATCATTTTATTTATTGGGTGCAGTGTTGGTACCTTAGTGAAAGAAGCGATAGCTAGCGAAGAGAGTTAGGGAAAGGGGAAAGAAAATGGTGTGCATAAGGAAGGCGACGGTGAAGGACCTTCTGGCGATGCAGGCGTGCAACCTCTTCTGCCTCCCTGAGAACTACCAGATGAAGTATTACTTCTATCACATCCTCTCATGGCCTCAGCTTCTCTACGTCGCCGAGGACTACAACGGTCGCATCGTCGGCTACGTCCTCGCCAAGATGGAGGAGGAAACCACCGACTGCCACGGCCACATCACCTCCCTCGCCGTCCTCCGCACCCACCGCAAACTCGGTCTCGCCACCAAACTCATGACCGCCGCACAGAACGCCATGGAGCAGGTACATCACTTCTTCTATCTTTCAATAGATCAATTATATTGCCTCAAAATATTCAGGGACTAAAATCACTGGTAATTAAAAATTGAGAGAATAAAATTTAGGATTTAGGGTTCCAATTCTGGATTTTGTAAAATATAGAACCGAATTTGAATCAGGCTAAGTATATTTACATATATTTGTTTTCTCGGTCTTGTATTGGATTCTCCCACACAGGTGTTTGGTGCCGAGTACGTGTCCCTGCACGTGCGCAAGAGCAACCGCGCGGCCTTCAATTTGTACACGGAGACCTTGGGGTACAAGATTCATGATGTGGAGGCTAAGTATTATGCGGACGGAGAGGATGCTTATGACATGAGGAAGCAGCTCAAGGGGAAGCAGCAGCATCAGCAGCACCATCATCACCACCATCACCATCACCACCACCACCATCACGAACATGGAGGCATGTGTTGTTCCGGAGAGGTCAAGGGGAATGCCAAAGCCACTTGATTGAATGGTTAAAAAGTAGTGGAACGAAATGAGACTTTTGGTTTGAAGTATTAGGCTGTGGTTGAATTGTGTTGTGCAAACTTGTTGTAGATTTATTGGGCTGTGTTGCCTCATTTTGATATCAATTTTTTGTTTGCTGTCTTGGTTTTGGCTTCGTGATGCCTGAATGAATAACAGGGTTGCTGCGATTTGGTGTCTTTGTTGTTTTTTGTCACGGGAATTATTTTATTTGCACTTGAGGACTTGCTGTCAGCAGTTTTTTCTTGCAGGCACTATAGATTGGTGTCGTGCTATGTGGAGCGGCATTGATCTTCTACTGGAGCTTCATTTGTGTTGCACCATGGTATCAGCATAGCTGTTGCTGTTGTGGCCACTACTGTCTACAGTTTTGCTGGGAAAAAGGTTTGTTGGATGTTCTACTGCTTTCTTCATAGTAGCGGTTATACTTTGTGTTTTATGCCACTGTAGCTTCATGTTTTGAAGTGGCGATTCATGCCACTACTTGTAGTTATTCACTAGGTATTACAGAAAATGAGGATGAATATTTGCAGTACCAAGCTACTTATTAATGGAGTGTTACTTCCTTGCTGTGGATTAACTGAAATTGAGTATTTTTTCATTTCTGATGCAAATCGGGTGAAAGAATTGGGTGATTGTGGAGTCAGTATAACAAGGATCTTGACGAATAAAAGAGGCTATTTTTTCAGTGTGTCTTAGCATCCTATGCTCATCTCAATTTTTAGCTGCTAGATCATTGATTTTTTTTATGAGAAGTGTGAATGCAGTTGGTGCAATATTAATCATATGCATGGTAGTAAAAATTGAGATCGTTCTTGGAGTATATTTACTGCATTATTACTTATTTCCTAATTTAGGTATAGTATTTGAATTTCCTCTTTTAAGAATGCAACCTCTTGTAGGCAAAAGTAGAACTGTGTAGACATCCCGTTTCTTCAGAGGTTTTCCTTTTACTTTTTCTTTTTCTTATTGGTTTGTATACATTTTTGTTTTTCAAATTCATAAAACTTGTATTAGCAGCTAATCCGCTTTGTAATTTCAATTTAAAGAAACATTCTTTCACCCGTGGCACGCTTGTATTGTTCATTAAGACCTCCGTTTTCAATTATTAAATACAAAATAAACATGTTTTATGACATTGACATGTGTGTCGAAATGTCTATACATGTTTAGTGAAGAAAGAGAATGTCTAGGAAATGTTAAAACAAGATTTTGAATCCAAGAACAAAGAACGTTCTAAGAAGAAAACATATATTTGCTGTTATATTTAAATATACTATATCCAAAGTTAGAAATTATGTGTCAAATAAAGTTAGATAGACAAATTAATGTTATATTATCAATGAAGTGCATTAGGGAAGTGTATTAAATATAATTTATACCGAATAGTGGCCGTTTTTATCCTTCTCATATCGTAAACGATATTAAACAATAGACACTCGTAGCTTCTTGCAAAAACTTGCTTTCAGAAATAGAAGATATGACAACAATCCATCTATCAATTTTAACTTTTCTATAAATTGTATTTCTTTCTTTGAATGTTTTCCTTACTAACCTCAATTTAATCTTTACATTTCTCTATCTAATTTGCTTCTGTGTGGTACCTTTTTTCATATTTATTTGGAGTAACAAACAAAATTTGAAGGGGTTAAGAGAATACCTGAGGGTGTGCACATATTTCAAATATGCTATTGTAAAAAAGTACTTTGAAATTCATTTAGAACCTTTTGTCATATTTATTTGGAGGAACAAACAAAAATCGAAGGGGTTAAAGAGAATACTGGAGGATGTGTACCTATGATGCACAAATATAATATGTGTATTAAATATAATACGTATATGATATGTCAATATGTATATTTTGAAAACAATAGGAAATGATGTTATAGACACTTAATAAAAGAATATTGAAAAATGTACAATAATTTTTAAAACATAACAAATATGTAATTGTTATTGTGTGAATCTAAATCAAAACTATATATACTAAAGTTGTTAATATAAAAAATATAAATTATTATCATCATAAAATTATTGCTACAAGAAAACTCTTCAATAGTGACTAATTTTAATAATCAAAGATGTTAGAGACCAATTTTTTAATTAGAGATTAATTATTTTAATAGTCAAATCCTTGGTAGCTAATGTTAATGATAAATTTAAAAATCAATTTATAATAAAAACTATTTTAATTATCAATTTAGTGACCAATTATAATTTTTTGGAATTATTTTAGTTGTCAACAATTTTTAGTTTTTAAATTGGTACCTAAATTGGTCACTATATAATGATTAATTTTTTTTGTCACAAAATTGGTTATGATTCAAATATTTTCTTGTAGTTTATTACGATTTTATAAATTAGATACTTCACTGAAAAGTATCGATAAAGTATCTTACAGTATTAAACATGGATATGTGTCGGACATGGATATATGATCCAAGTTGAAGTATTGATGCATCATAGGCAGTGGCGGATTATTATGAGTGCAAGGAGGGGCCTTGGCCCCCCCAAAATTTTGAAAGTTTTTTTACAATAGATATTTTAATTTTTTTAATTATAAATATTAGGTATTTTGATTTTATTTTGTTATAAATATTAAATCAAATATTTATTTCTTTTATAAACATAATAATTAATACTAATAAATAATAAAATATAAAATCAAATATAATAAAGAATAAAGATTAAAAAGATTTATCAAAATATTTTTTATTATTTGTTTTCATTTATAGATTGTGTTTTTCATAAATTGTTTTCATATTTAATTCTCATTTGTTTTCTTTTGTTTCTGAAAAGAAAAAGATCTATTATTTTTTCTCTTATTTCTCCTTTATTCTCTTCCATCCTCGAGGAAGAAAAGAAGAAGATCATTCTTTCGTCTCACTTGATAGTGAAATATTAATTCAATAATTTATTTAATGAGCCTCTTTTATATGTCTATGCCTTGAATTTCTTACAAATTGTTCTCATCTTCCATTCTTACCTATTTTCTTTCCTTTCGGAAGAGAAAAAATCAATTATTTTTGCTTTCATCTCTGAACTGTTCTCTTCCATTCTCGAAGAAATAAAGAAGAAGGTAATTCTCTTTTGTATCACTTGATAGTGAAATATTAGTTTAATAATTTATTTAATGAGCCTCTTTTAGATTAATTTTTTATTTTATCAACATAGAAGAGAAAATAATTGTACTCTGTGTTTTTTATAATTGAATTTTAAGTGTGGTTTGATTATCATCGAATTTTTTTTTTTTGTATTTATGTCTCTCAATTTTTTATTAGATTATGATAAATCCTTTTTTAGTATTTTTTTTAAAATAGGTATATTGATGAAGAATAAAAGAATAGATTATTTAAATAGGTATATTGATAAATCATTTTTGGTATTTATGTCTCTCATTTTTCTTCTTATACTTCATTTTTTATTGTGTTAGTGACAATAATAAAATGTATAAATTTTGGATGTATTATTTGGGCACCCCCAACAATGTTGGTCAAGATCCGTCACTGATCATAGGTGTGTACATATTTCAAATAAGGTATTGTAAAAAAGTACTTTGAAAGTCAACAAGAGAGACAAGTTAAAAGAAGAGTGACTTGTCGTAATGTAAGGTGTAGAATACTAGGGAATATATATATATATATATATA
>Ga0214543_1010195_pt1 | contig 14087 bp, 9 predicted proteins | sample CNSS2metaG_FD_160094 | JGI IMG/M metagenome (GOLD analysis project Ga0214543, IMG submission 160094) | Root nodule microbial communities from cowpea collected in UCLA plant growth center, Los Angeles, California, USA - CNSS2 | ecosystem: Host-associated > Plants > Roots > Nodule | place: USA...
AGACACTCTTGAAATTTTAAGCAATAGATGCAACTTGAGTTGAGAGCACTCCTCCCTCTATTGCCTTTGAGAGTCACCACTTTCTAGAGATTTCCTCTCTCTACCTCTAGCCACCTTCCTTAGGCTAGAATAGATTAGGAAATCCTATCACCTCTTTCACCTTCCATTGCTTGCAAGCGCCTTCCAACTTGCCTCCATTTCTTCATCCATTTCCACTGCCCATGGAGCTCTTCATGCACCTTTGGAGCTCCACCAGAGGCCCGATAACTAGGGGCATGCACAAAAAAATCCAATTGGACTTCATCCAAGATGGCTCAAATCTACATGGGCTTCTCACACTCTTCAATGGGCGAAAGAAGATATCAAGATTTGAAGAGGTGTATCAAAGAGCAGTAGAATAACAATAAGATTGGCCCATTGTTTAGGCCTTGTTTTCTAGAATAATAATTCAAACAATGTGTAGTTGAATTGATAAAATTAGGCTTGACTAAGCCCAAAAGGAGGTGTAGCCGTGAGCTTATCAAAAGAGCCAAGGTGGACTAAGTGGATGTCAACACTCCTTCCTACACCTCATGGATCCAAAGCATCCAAGGGTTAGGAATGCTTCCTTCTTTTCCAAGGCATCATCCAATGGCCAAGATCAAGCCGTCTTCTCAATCTAGCATCAAAGGCCAAGATGCTTTCTCCTTCTCATCCAAGGGACGAGATTCCTCATTGTAATGGCTTGAGTATAAAAACCTTAATTTTTCAGCATTGTACTCACTCTTGAATTTTATGCAATAGATGCTAATTGAGATGAGATCACTCCTCCCTCTATTGTCTTTGAGAGTCACTCTTTCTAGAGATTTCCTCTTTCTACCTCTAGCCACCTTCCTTAGGCTAGCATTGGTTAGGAAATCTTATCACCTCCTTCACCTACCATGGCTTGCAAGTGCCTTCAAAACTTGCCTTCACTCATTCATCCAACTTCCGTTGCACCATGGAGTTCTACGTGCACCTTTGGAGCTCTACCAAAAGTACAAAAATAATACACCCAAATGAAGGGTCTCCTAGACTCCTAGACTTGAACCAATATCCCCTCTCTTCAATATTGTGCATCTTGCACATTGTTTTTCTCTTCCTTTTTCCCTTTTCTATGTTTTGTACTTTCTTTCTTGCTTTTTCAATGCTTTCCTTAACACATGTGTTTATGCTAGTGCTGCCTCTTCCTCACTACATCTCCCTCTCTAATTCATCTTCATCTTCCATGGACTCTCCTTTTCGCACTTCTTCAAATGTTATCCACTTTTTCTTCCTCAATGTAACATCCTGATCGGATATTACTAATTTAAATAAAATTTAATAATAAATAGAATTAAATAGGCAATTTATAAAAAAACCTATTTCCTAAAACGCGAGAAATTATATACGCCAAAGTTCAAAATTTAAAACGACAACATTATCAATACCAAACTATAACGTCATAATAGTCAAATTACAATATTGTAAAAATGTTTTTCTATATAAATTCCCATGCTAGCCCCTCTCCGGCTCTATGCATCACCAACTTCACCTAAAACATCATCTGCTCCCGTGTAACAAGTTACACGATCATTGCTAAACACAAGCAGATAATAAGAGAAAGAGTTAAATCTGTTTTTGGTCCCTTAACTTTCAGTGAAAATTTGAATTAGTCCCTCTCTGAAACCTTGGCCTAATTTAGTCCTCCAACTTTATAAATATTTGGATTTAGTCCTTTTAACAAAATTTGGTTAAGTTTATTTGATGTTTCAAAGGTGTTTCAAGATAGTTTCTTAGTTAACATTGAAGAAGAAATGTGTCAAGCGGAATAAACATTCAAATGCTCTCATGAAACACGTTTAAAACGTTAAATAAGTTTTACAAAAATTGGTTAAAAGGACTAAATCCAAACATTTCTAAAGTTAGAGGACTATTTTAGGCCAATGTTTCGAAGATGGACTAATTCCAATTTTTACTAAAAGTTAAGGGACCAAAAACATATTTAACCCTAAGAGAAATAATAAACAATACAATACGACACAAAAATCGGTTATAAAGTTAAACAAAAGACCCTTCTAAGGACTACCATCCTTAGACACTAGCAACCACAACCACCAATGTGCGATTCTACACACTCTGATGATATCCTTAAGATGACTCTTGTTGCCACAAGCTCCAACTCGTGGTTCCACCATTTACCGACCATCATTTGTAGATCACACGCGGAAATTATCTTTTTACGGACTACAATCTGCATCACTGAGTGAAGCTCCTCAATACGAACCACAATCTGTATTTATCACAAGACTACCAACTTCACCGGCTTCGACCCGTAAAGGGCAATCAAATGAAACCAATTCGTACTAGCCATAACTAGCATGCTCACATCAGAATTCCAATTACCATTAGGCTATAACCTGGAATGGCCACATGTTTAACTCCCCATTAAAAGCTAGAACTCGTAAATGGGCCTCCAACAAGTCATCTCCTCATGGCCTTCATCCAAAGTTGTGTAAAATCTCCCAACACAACCCATCACTACACGCAGAATCGCCTGGCACAACTCTAGAGTCGCTAGGCGAAATATCATTATAGACTACCTGGCGAGCACTATACATCGTCAGGTGCCACACATGTAAGACCCGTGAAAATTAATTAATTAAATAAATAATTAATTAATAAATGTGGGTAGTAGGAGCCTTTATGGCAATAAATATTGATTGGTGTGATGTGGAAAAGTGCTAGCTCATGTGGTTGAGAGTACTTTGATTGTGTGGGAGGACTTGGGTTTGAGTCCTATGTAATCATTTTGAGTTGTTTTGATTATTTAAATTTTAATATTATGTATGATCATGTTGTGTGATAACAAGAGTATAGGATTATATGAAATGTCATGAAACATAATATGGTTGAGTGGTTGTGTAATGAATTTGGCATTGTATGGTCATGGGTTCAAACCTTGGTGGCGTAAATTTAATTCTCTTTTTGCTAAAAAAACTCGTATGGCATGAATATGAAAAGGTGGAGAGAACCCTAGTAGAAGGGGGCAGCTAGGAGGGCTGAAAAACAACTATTAAAGGCCTTGAATAACAATTAAAGTTACCATTAAAAACTTAATTTGGGGTTTTGGGAAGCTGTTTACTTGAGAGTGAGTTGAGAGGATTGTGGCAATTGAGAGCGTAGCGGAGGGAAGGTGTTAGGCTGCCTAGTGATCAAGGAGGGATTCTCAACAATCTACATTTTTCTAAGCAAAAGAAAATTCCAGGTTAGGGGAGCTAAACCCAAATTTTCTAAATCTTGTATGCATATAATTCTGATGATTTTCGTGCCATGAATTCGTGCTGTGTATGATGAGATTTTGGGGGTTTGAGGGTTTGGATGTGGTATGATTGAATTCCTTAACCAATGTAAGGTGTGTGAGGGGTTTCTGCATTGCGTATGTTATTATTGTGTAAAAGTGGGTTTTGAGGGCCTATTTTTGTGTCTAATTATGCTCATATGCCTGATGCAATTGTTCTGAATGAATGGTATGAATTGGAGTGTATTTTGGGTGCAATTGTTGTTGTGGTGTGCGTAAAACAGTGCCAAAGTCTGCAATTCTCACTCAAGTGAGCCAGACTCGTCTAGGCGAGAGTTGTAGAGACTCGATTTCAGGTTCTGCTCGAGCATATCGCTCAGGCGAGGTGATTTGGTCTTGGGCGACAGGCCATCTCGCTTAGGCGAGTGTGTCTTGCCTAAGCAAGAACTCGTGTGTGTTTTGAGTGGTTAGGTTGCACATCTCGCACAGGTGGGATTTTCTGTTTTGGGTGAAAGTGCGTCTCGCTCAGGCGAGATCCTCTCGCCTAAGCGAGAGTTCGAGGACTGATGTGGTCCATTGTGGGGTTCGTCGCCTAGGCGATGTGTCTTAGCTATGAGCGAAGGATGGTCTCGCCCAAGCGAGAAAGAGCTCGCTTAGGCGAGACTTCGTGGGGCTGCTGTTGTACTAATACTCGCTCAGGCTCGTGAGTCTAGCTTAAATGAGATAGGCTGGGATGTTGAATTAAGGCTTTTAGCCTAAGCAAAGAGAAGTGCAGGGATAAGCACGTGGAATTCTATGGGTTGTGGTCCAGAATGACTTCCCTTGAGTTGTGGCTCGGTATAGCGGATGAACACGAGGAACTCTTGAGTTGTGGCTCGGGTTGGCGAGTGTTGCCGGTGTGAGTGTGCTGGTTGTGGCCAGTACGAATGGGTCTAGATAGATTGCCCTCCTCAGTATTTAGTTGACAATTTTGGTAGTCTTGGGACGTTACAGACTATGTTCGTATTTGGGAACTCCACCTGGTGTTATGGTGTGTGATCCGTAGCATGATTCCCGCACGTGCTCTATCGGTTGTGGTCGATAGGTGTGGCAGCAAGGCGCCTTGAGATACTCACTAGAAGATGTAGAACATTACTAGCATGATTATGGCCATGTGGAAGGAATGGAACGAGTTTCCTTGATGTGCATTGGTATTACATAGTTGTGGCCATGTGGTAGGAAGGGAACAAGTTTCCTTGGTGTGCATGGATATTACATGGTTGTGGCCATGTGAAAGAGGAGGAGGAGGTTCCTTTGTGGTGAAATGACATCATACATGGTGGTGGCCATCCAGGATAAAGGAAAGGATTTTCTTTTGATGTATTTTTTTTTCTATATATATATTATAGATATATATATATATATATATATATATATATATATATATATATATATATATATATATATATATTCATGTGTTATCTTTTTAGCTCACCCTATATGCTTGTGTTTGGCGATGATCGTGTACGCGATACACTTGAGCAGATGATATTGTAGGTGGAGCTGGTGAGGCTTAGTCGCGGAGTAAGGGAAAGCCTGGGAGTTTTGTATTATTTTGATTAGAAATATCTTGTAAACTCTTATGAGAGGCTTTATTATTATGTTCAGTTTTATAAACTATGGATTGTGGTTTTTAATTGGAAGTAATAAAATGTTTTAAATTTCCCGCATCTTTGGGAAATGAGGTTTTATTAATTACGGCTTAATTACTTTTTCCTTATTTTATTTTTTTAAATCCGTAATATCTGGTCGGGATGTTACAACACAATCCAAAAGTCCTTATTTGAAGTTATCTCCTAGCAGAACTATCCTTACCGCTAGTTTCCATGGGTTCTAATGGCCACTTTTTTGCCGCTATCGCCTAGCAGAACCCTTTTCACCACTAGGTGCTGCGCATTCTAGAGGCTTCCCTTGTTCCTCCTATTGCTTGACGACTCACCACATGCCGTTAGGCGCCACACCTGTAGCATCACTGCTACAGATTTTTGGCACTTTAGGATAGGTTCTAAAGAACCCAGTCACCCCACATGCAATCCAAAACATCACAATATGTATATAATATTATAATGACAATACTAAATCACACATAATGCCCCGTTTTGATATCCACATACATTTCTAATCAATACCACACAACTTACTTTTCTAACCAATTAATAGACATACTCTTTGGAACAAAAATCAGAAAGCCAAACTATGGATTTAGTTCCTACCACATACAAAAATGATAACATCCAGTCCCAATAGTACTCCCTTGCCCAAACCCCTATTCCAGCCCAATGTCTCTCCATGCCTAGAATTCATCACCTACCATTGATACTTTTTTTTTCAATGTTATCACATTTATAATCCACAATCGAACCCAACAGGATCCCTACGTCATGCCCATACCCAGTCAGCATCTAAAGGACTAATGATCATCGTTTGTCGTTTGGCAACAACTTGAGTACTGCTAGGTAGTGCATCCCAATATGGAAAAATACTAGATTTTCTTTGCACCAGTGCGATCCCTAGTTTCTGAAATCTTAATTCCAGTTATGCAACATTATCAAATTCGTGCTCAATCATAATTATAAAATGCATACTAAATCAATTTACATTCAATTTCATCGAATCACTTGCCAAATATAATCTAAAATCAGATTCACTCATCCCTAATCCCACGCATGAACCCCTACCCCTAATTATGCATTAGTTCATACAATTACCCTCCATTAGTACGCTTCCATACATTCGATCACAATGCATATAGATTCAATTTAGGCCTCCCAAACATCATGGAACCCACCAAAATTTAGAAAATTGGGCAATCCAGTTCGCGTCGCTTGGCGGATAGAACATAGTCGCCAGGTGGTTCATAGCAAAACACAGAAAACTGGGTTCAAGACGCATGTGTCGCCTGACAGATCTTCAAATCCGCCAAGCGATTTTTGGATACATTTCAGAAACACAAACAATCAAGAAAAATTAGGCATAATCAAAAGACCACATTCATTCCATTCATCACATAATCATGAAATTAAACTTAAAACATGCAATATAGATCCCCTAACCTGGTTTCCTTACTCTAAGAGTGCTTCTTAGCTTCGTCCTTGATAAAATGACTCCCACCTTTGCCTCTAATACCAGACCACTCACCTGTTTTGGTGCTCTAAAACCCTTTCCCAATTATTCACACAATTTTTTTGTTTCCAGTACACCACTCTCCTTCTCTCACTTCTAAGCCTAATTATTTCTCCCTTAATGGTCCAAAACGAAAATTAATTAAGGAGAAGGTTAATGCTCATTCAATTCTCCATTACTTGGTGGTTTCTCAACCTTTATTCTGTAGACAGCTAGGGTTTCCTTAGCTTGCAAAAAAATAATAAACATGGAAAGGAACTACTTTATGCTAGTCAAGGTTCGAACACAAAACCACACGTTTACCAAGCAATGCACCACCAACAAACTATCACATGTTTCTTGATATTCGATGCACACATGTGCTTAGACATCAAGTCACGTGTTCATATCTCCACACAAAACAAATGAAATAATTAAATAACACTACAATGCCATACACAGGTGATGAAGGATTATCTTGTTTCCTTTTAGATTTATGAATATGGTGAAGTTGTTTAAGAAAGCTTTTTGAAAATTCCCACTGGATATTAAGATAGCAAGCTATCTAGATGTGAAGGTTCATTTTTCAAGCTCATGAAAGGAAGAAGAAAGTTGGATTCAAGTTCAAATAGCACACGAATTTAGAAACATTTATAGAACAAAAATGAAAGAAGAAACAAGTAAAATGGAAAGCATAGAAGATGGTGCAATAGATGAAGCACGCCACTCATAGGGGAGTATCTAAGCGAACCAAAACCTAGAGATGAGTGATGGTGCCGCCACTTGCAAGCAAGATAAGGCAAATGTGAGTTCACTTCATGGAAGGAGAGCTCACGGTTTTGGATGGTTGAAACATAAGCTTATAATTTCAAATGATCAACCCTTTTACAAGACAAGGAGCTCCCTTTAAATAGAAGTTCATAGGGGTCCTTTAACAAATACATAAACATGAAAAGGATTAATTAGCAAACCCTAATATCCTAAGCTAGAGCACCTCACGGCCAAAAGGAGAGCATGTGGTTGGTGGATGCATTTCCATGAGGATTCTAGGCTAAAAGAGGAAGGAGACCAAGTAGCCTTCCAAGGAATAAACCAAAAAGGCAAAATGAGACAAGGTACATGTCTACTTTTGCTTTTAGTTTATGCTTTTTGGTTTCCTCTCTCTTCCACATCATCCATATGCTCCAATCATCATGTGCCACCTAGCATGATCTAGTTTCTCTTAATTACCTACAAAACAAGAAAAACAAAGATTAGCATCTTGGTTTAAGTTAAGCTAATCTTGGTCAAAGGTTAACTTTGGGTCAAAGTCAACAAGTCAAGAAAAATAAGTCAACTAAAAACCAACTTAGGGAATTCAAACTAAAGTAATACAAAATAAAGATAAAGGTGATGGAATAGAAGACTCCCCTCTAGACATGCTTCTAGTGATCCTTCTTGAGGGGGCTTCTATGGAGGTGTCATGATTGGTCACGCCTTCATCAACATGACTCAAACTCAAGTCCTCTCAACACACTCAAGTACTCTCAACCACTTAAGCTAATACTATTCCTTGTTTTCTCTCTCCATATTAATTAACTTAGGGATTCCCTCCCTCGTATTTATCAAATAAATGTTTATTTATTTATTTAATTTTTTTGGATCTTATATTCTCACCAACTTAAAAAAGCTTTTCATCCTAAAAAATTGTACTTACCAGGGAATAGATGCGAATAGGACTGCCTCATTAGGTTCTCCATCTCCCAAGTCATCTCTTGCGTTGCTTCATCCTAAAGGACTTTCACTATTCTGATCTCCTTTCCTTTCAATTTCTTGACCTACGTGTCCAAGATCCTCATTGGTCTGGCATCTATTTTCAAATCTTCCCGAACATGGATATCGTCCGCTTCCAACACATGTGCGGAACTTGCAATGTACTTCCGCAATTGTGATACGTGGAAGGAATTATGCAAGTTCTCCAAGTGCGTCGGCAAGGCGATCTCATATGTGGCTGGCCTGATCCTCTAGGAAATCTAATACGATCCGATGAATCTTTGAGTCAACTTCCTCAACTTGAAGACCCTTCCGACACCAGTGGTTAGAGTTACCCTAAGAAACACATGGTCTCTAGCTTCAAACTCCAACGTTTGTCTTCTCTTATTATCATAGGACTTCTGCTTGCTCTAGGTAGCTCGTATCCGATCCTGGATCATCTTCACTTTGTTAGTGGTCTGCTGTAAGAACTCAGAACCAAGGACCACAGATGCAACATCCTGATTCCAACATAATGATGTTCAACATGTTCTCCAATACAGTGCCTCAAAAGGGGCCATTCCGATGCTAGAGTGGTAAATATTTTTATAAGTAAACTCCACCAAAGGAAACATCTCACTCCAATTGCCCAAGTGATCCAGTACGCAAGCTCTTAGCAAATCCTCCAAGGACTGAATGGTCCTCTTCGACTAATCATCGTTTGAGGATGATATGCTAAACTCATCCTTAAGTGTGTGCCCAATGTTGCTTACAATGACTACTAGAACCTTGACGTAAACCTTAAATCTCGGTCTGACACTATGTTCGCTGGTACCCCATACAATCTGACCACCTCTCTAACAATAACTCTATTAATCTGTTCATTGACATTTTCTTATTGATTGGCAAAAAGTGAGCACACTTCATCAATTCGTCTACAATTGCCTAAATTGAGTCATGACCCTTCGTTGATCTTGGTAGATGAGTCACAAAGTCCATCAATATGATGTTCCACTTCCACTGAGTAACGATTGTAGTATACCTCATGGCCTCTGATGTTCAATCTTTGCCTTTTGGCTCACTAGGCAAGACGCCACATAATATGCCACGTCCCTCTTCATTCCTGTCCATCAGAAAGATTTCTTCAGATCCTTATACATCTTAGTCATACCTGTGTCTATGCTAAGATGCCTCTTACGACCCTTTTCCAGAATCTTCTTCCTCAAACTTGGTCCCCACGGAACGCACACCATGTTCTTGTATTGTAGGATGCCATCCATTCCCATATGATATTCCTTTCCCTTCTTTATGCCTAGCCATATGATAAGTTGTTGTAACTCGGCATCCTTTAGTTGTTCCACTTGAATCTCTTCCAAGAATTTATTGGTGACCTTTAGCATGCTGCATCGGATATTTTCAGAACCTAACTACATTTCCAGGTTCATATCTTGAAGCTTCTCTATCAACTCCAGTTCTTTCACCATCATGGATGACATATGTACTCATTTCCTGCTCAAGACACCCACTATAATGTTAACTTTACTAAGATGGTATAAAAGCTCAAAGTGTAGTCCTTGAGATACTATATCCACCACCTTTGCCTCATATTGAGCTCTTTCTGATCGAACAAGAACTTCATGCTCTTGTGATCACTAAAGACTTGAAATTGTGAGCCATGTAGATAATGCATCCATGTCTTGAGAGCAAATACCACTACTGCCAACTCTAGGTCGTGGGTGGGGTAATTCTTCTCATGTACCTTTAGTTGTTGGGATGTATATGCCACAATCTCTTTTCTTGCATCAACACACAACCTAGACCTTGATACAATGCATCACAACACCTCGAACGGCTTGATCGTAGCAATTATGGCCAATATTGGAGCAGTAGTCAACCTTCTCTTCATTTGTTCGAAGTAAGCTTCAAACTTGTTTGTCCAAGAGAAAGGTTGATCCTTCTAAGTGATTTATGTTATAGGACTCACCGTCTTAGAAAACCTTCCACGAATCTTCTGTAATAACCTGCCAATTCTCACCTTTGACACTGTCTATGGTCACTCCCACTTCAACACCATTTCAATCTTCGTTGGATCCACCACAATACCCTATGCTGATATCATGTGGTCAAGGAATTGCACTTCTTCTAGCTAAAACTCACACTTAGACAACTTTCCATACAACTGGTGTTCTCTGAGTACGTCCAACACAACCCTTAGATAATCGACACGTTCCTCCGGATTCTTGGAGTAAATAATGAATACCACGATAAACTTATTTAGCCACGGTCAGAAAATTATGTTCATGTAGTCTATGAGAATCGTTGGGGTAGTGGTCACTCCAAATGACATCACCACATACTCGTAGTGTCCGTATCATGACCTAAAAGTTGTCTTCTGAACATCCTCAAGTTTGACCTAGATCTGATGATACCCAAATCTCAAGTCAGTCTTGGAGAACACCCATGCTCCTCTCAACTGGTCTAGCAAGTCATCGATTATGTGTAATGGGTACTTGTTCTTGATTGTCAACTTGTTTAGTTGACGATAGTCCACGTAGAGCCTTGAGCTGTCATCCTTCTTCTTAACCAATAGTACTGAAGCTTCCCACGGTGATGCACTAGGTCGAATAAACATCTTAAGCAAATCTTCAATATGCTTCTTCAACTCTACCAATTCAATTAGTGTCATTCTGGATGGTGCCATAGATACTAGGCCGACTCTAGGGATTAGATCAATTGTGAAATCTACATCCTTGATCGACAATAGTCCTGGGACTTCATCTAGAAAAACAGTAGTGTATTCATCGACCACTAGTATATTCTAAATTTGCTCAACTAAACACCTCTATTCTGTCTGAGCCACTATCACACTACAAGAAATTTACATCTTAGTGAGGGAATAATCCCTAGTGAAGGATTAACGAGGAAATAGCAAAGACATTACGCCTTAGGTAAAATATAGATAGCTAAGTAGCTAGAGAACCACTTTGTCACTAATCCTTAGCAAACTAGTTGTAGCTAATCCCTAACTAATCCCTAGCAAACAGATTGTAGCTAATCCATAGTTAATCCTTAGCAAACAAGTTATAGTTAATCCCTAACAAAGTTGTTGTATCTAATCCTTAGCAAATTGGTTCTAGCTAATCCTTAGATAATCCCTAGCAAAGTAGGTGTAGCTAATCCCTAGAAAATAGGTTGTAGCTAATCCCTAGCAAAGTGGTTGTAGCTAATCCCTAGCTAATCCCAGCAAAGAGGTTGTAGCTAATCCCTAGCAAACTGGTTGTAGCTAATCCTTAGCAAACAGATTTTAGCTAATACCTAGCTAATCCCTAGCAAACTGGTTGTAGCTATTCCCTAGCTAATCCCTAGCAAAATTATCCCTAGCTAATCCTTTGTTAATCCCTCGCCAATTGAATAATTTATCTTTAGCTAATCCCTAGCAAAATCGTAGCAAATTGCATCAGTCCAAAATATTCCATGCTTTTTACTTGTGCCTTATGAAATGCATTTTAACATAAATATAACATTAAGTAATAAATCTTGCCAAACATTTTATATGAAACATGTCAAATGTTATGACATTCAAAATAATAAAAGTAATGAATATAGTGAAAGTAGTCTTAACAATTTTGAACATACATCATTAAGTTTAAAAACAAAACAAAACACCATCATCTTCATATTTTGTTCTCGCCATGTTTCTTGACAGACAGTGGTGATGATATCTTTAATGTAGGAAATATTTGTGTCTTGAAAAACTCCATCCGTGTTTACATTTATGAATGCATTTGTGTAGTGTCAAATTGAATTGGGTTCAATTTCCAGATTCTTCCATTGGTAAGCATTATGAATATTCTACCCCAAATCCTCACTAAGGTTGTTTCTTGGTCTTGTAAGATGAATACACTTGTTCTTTGAATTTGGATGGTTTTATGTTCCTTAATCGATTACTGATACACGATTCTTCCAACTTTGTTTTTACAAAATAAGAGAAACATGCTCTTTTTACTATATTTTCTTTTGCCTTAAGGTATGCTTTCCTTTTCTCTTTTATTAATTCTTTTACACTAATTTGACATTATTTTTTATTTTCTTTATAAATACAAAAATTATTTTTATAATCATTTTAGTCCTAAAGTGATCTATCAAATCTTCCTTCTTTCATCTTATTTAATTATGATCTTATGTATGTATTGATGGTCACAATCTTGTTTCAAACTAGTAAGTCTTATTATGATCCCATGAATTGCTCTGTATGGCAGCTAAAAAAGAATTAAAGAAAACAAGAAAGATAAAATAATTATCAAAAAAATGTTCTTGAATCAGAGTGTTTGTGTATATGTAAATCCAAATTCCTATCCGTTATATTTCGTAGTTATTGTTCAATGAATGCTTTTAGGATAAATGATACATCTTATCTTAACACTATATATTGTTATGTGATTCAACTGAAGGTGAAAATTGGCCAATAAAATTTGATAAATGGAAGAAAGATCTAGAAAAAAAATGGAGCACTGACATTTGTTGTCACTTAAAGGTCTGGTACACATTCACACTAATTCGTAAAAACAAAAAAATGTTGGAAGATTGGTGTTTTCCACTAAAAAAAGAAAAGTCAGTGTTTGACAAGTAGATTACATGTGTACATACATTAAAGAACATTGCAAGATGAGGTTTTGAAAACATGCAACTAGAAACATATTTAACAAGGTATTTAACTTGCTAATGAAATATTATAAAACATTCAAATATTAACATCAAGAGAACAAAGATATAAGAGTTTCATCCCAACCCTTAACAAGTAAATCATTATGACAATAAAGCATAAAGATAATAGTTTAACTAGATGGAATAATATAACCATGTATCCTTGTGTAGAAAAATTTGAATCCATCCCTTTTACGACAAACTCAATCCTGTTATTCAAAATGAAAGATCCACGAAAACTAAACATGCCACATTCCTTGATAACATGATAACAAAACCACGTTTCCTTCTACCATACATAAGGTATGATGGCACTTATATAACAGGGCAAACACAAAAGAAAGAGAAACAGGAAATATGCACTCGGCATCTAGAATCAATTTATTAAACAATGTTTTTATTTTCTGTTTATTAAACAAGTTTTCAAACTAAATGCAACCTCTAGAGAAATCACATCAACTAGAAAATTTCTGTAATAGTCGTCCATTGTAACTTACATAAATGCAACCTTTGACAGCAGCACGACGAAAAAAAGCTTGTGGTAGTTCTCCTTCACCATAAATAGGATAAAGCAAAGCACCAGGATCATTAAGAACTAAGTGAAAAATTATAAGTATCTCAAAAAGAAAAATTAAACAACATCCCTTAAATGAAAACAAAAAATGGAAAATGTAATACATGAAAGTACAAGAATATGAAAATACCTTCCAACAGATGAGTTGTATTAAGCTAACCAATCTATTCATTCTTTTGTTTTAAATAAATCTTTACAAACCTCGTTACTGTCTTCATCATAAACTACAAGGGCTAGAGCATATAAAAGAATCTCGTGGAAGACAACAAGCCTTTACCTTAGCGTACTTGAAGCAGGTCAACATGTTATTTATGTGTGTGATATCGCTGTCGTTAGGCGATCAAATTACCACTACTTTAGCAACTTCAGTATTGCCAGTTTGTAGTGAAGAAAATAGTTAGGGTTAAGATAACCCTGAGTCGTCTCACAACGAATACGGAATTGATCTCAAATATTTGATTCTCAAAAATGCAATTTAAAACTAGCAACTATAAAAATAGGGGGGGTTTTGTTATGCAAAGAAAATGACACGGAAGATTGTAAACACAGTAATAGTAAATAGGTCAATTCCATTGCTTTTTCTAAATAAGATTCTTCATTGGTTATCTAGAGATTATTGTTAAATTAATTATTGTTGTT
>Ga0214543_1010196_pt1 | contig 14085 bp, 7 predicted proteins | sample CNSS2metaG_FD_160094 | JGI IMG/M metagenome (GOLD analysis project Ga0214543, IMG submission 160094) | Root nodule microbial communities from cowpea collected in UCLA plant growth center, Los Angeles, California, USA - CNSS2 | ecosystem: Host-associated > Plants > Roots > Nodule | place: USA...
TTTCCCCAAATGAACTTACACCTGGTTTAGAAGAAGTGGAATGGGGTCTGGTCTTGGTATTCATAGTTGGGGTCCAACCTTTTAGTAAGATGGAGAATTGTGTGTTCTTATGCAATTCCAAAATCTGAGAATTTTAATTTGTGCAGAAGCTCTTCAGTGGGTTACACCTTAATTGCTCTCGGGTTGCAAGATAAATTTAAAATTTTTGCAGGCTAGTTTTTGCACAAATGAACTTACAACTGGTTTAGAAGAAGTGGGATGGGGTCTGGTCTTGGTGTGCATAGTTGGGGTCCAACCTTTTAGTAAGATGGAGAATTGTGTGTTCTTATGCAATTCCAAAATCTGCGAATTTTAATTTGTGCAAACGCTCTTTGGTGGGTTACACCTTAATTGCTCTTGGGTTGCAAGATAAATTTAAAATTGTTGCAGGCTAGTGTTTCCCCAAATGAACTTACACCTGGTTTAGAAGAAGTGGAATGGGGTCTGGTCTTGGTATTCATAGTTGGGGTCCAACCTTTTAGTAAGATGGAGAATTGTGTGTTCTTATGCAATTCCAAAATCTGCGAATTTTAATTTGTGCAAAAGCTCTTTGGTGGGTTACACCTTAATTGCTCTTGGGTTGCAAGATAAATTTAAAATTGTTGCAGGCTAGTGTTTCCCCAAATGAACTTACACCTGGTTTAGAAGAAGTAGGATGGGGTCTGGTCTTGGTGTGCATAGTTGGGGTCCAACCTTTTAGTAAGATGGAGTATTGTGTGTTCTTATGCAATTCCAAAATCTGCGAATTTTAATTTGTGCAGAAGCTCTTTAGTGGGTTACACCTTAATTACTCTTGGGTTGTAAGATAAATTTAAAATTTTTGCAGGCTAGTTTTTCCACAAATGAACTTACACCTGGTTTAGAAGAAGTGGGATGGGGTCTGGTCTTGGTGTGCATAGTTGGGGTCCAACCTTTTAGTAAGATGGAGAATTGTGTGTTCTTATGCAATTCCAAAATCTGCGAATTTTAATTTGTGCAAAAGCTCTTTGGTGGGTTACACCTTAATTGCTCTTGGGTTGCAAGATAAATTTAAAATTGTTGCAGGCTAGTGTTTCCCCAAATGAACTTACACCTGGTTTAGAAGAAGTGGGATGGGGTCTGGTCTTGCTGAGCATAGTTGGGGTCCAACCTTGTAGTAAGATGGAGAATTGTGTGTTCTTATGCAATTTCAAAATGTGCGAATTTTAATTTGTGCTGAAGCTCTTTAGTGGGTTACACCTTAATTGCTCTTGGGTTGCAAGATAAATTTAAAATTTTTGCAGGCTAGTTTTTTCGCAAATGAACTTACACCCAGTTTTGAAGAAATGGGATGGGGTCTGGTATTTGTGTGCATAGCTCGGATCCACCCACTACAACAAATTTTCAAATTTGCGAGGGAATAATCCCTTGCTAATCCCTCGCTGATCCCTAGCAAAACGATTTAGCGAAGGATTAGCGAGAAAATAAGGAGGGTAATGAACCGAAGCTAAATTATAGCTAGCTAATTAGCCAGGGAACTACTCCATAGCTAATCCCTAGCTAATCGTTAGCTAATCCCTAGCAAACTAGGTGTAGCAAATCCCTAGGTAATCTCTAGCAAAATGTTTATAGCAAATCCCTAACTAATCCCTAGCAAAATGTTTGTAGCAAATTCCTAGCTAATCCCTAGCAAACTAGTTCTAGCAAATCCCTAGCTAATCCCTAGCAAACTAGTTGTAGTAAATTCCTAGCTAATCCCTAGCAAACGAATTGTAGCAAATCCGTAGCTAATCCCTAGCAAACTAGTTGTAGCAAATCCCTAACTAATTCCTAGAAAACTAGTTGTAGCAAATCCCTAGTTAATCTCTAGCTAAATGTTTGTAACAAATCTCTAGTTAATCCCTAGCAAACTAATCCCTAGCTAAACCCTCGCTAATCCCTAGCAGAGTGGTTGTAGCAAATTTCTAGTTGATTCGTAGCAAATTAATACCTAGCTAAACCCTAGCTAATCCATCACCAATTGTAATACTTTATCTCTAGCTAATTCCTAACAGAATCGTAACAAATTGCATTAGACCAAATTGTTTCATGCTCTTATTATTTTTGTACCTTATAAAATAAATTTAATTATTAATATTACTTAAAAATATAATACATCTTGCCGACCAATTTATATGAAACATTTCAAATTTTATCACATTCAAAATAGTCAAATTTATATGTTTGTTGATTGATGTTAATGATAGCATCTTTAAAACAAAAATAACCGATGTTCAAGTAGAAAAACTAGATCATATCAATATTGGGAAACTCCTAATAAATTGATTTGCTACTTATTTCCTCCGGAGCTTTAATTTGTATCAAAAGTTAACATAGGGTGAACTTTAATTTTGATTGGAGTATCACTGAAATCTAAAGTAATCTAAAAATGCGATTAAATCATAAACGATTAATCTAAAAATTCCATTAATCAGATTTAAGTACAATTGCACCAATCATGTTACATGAGATAAGTTAGACACCACTTCAACAGAATCACAATGAAGAAGCAATGGAAATCACATATTATTAATGACACTTCTCGATAATCTTTTTATTTTTAATTCTTTAACCAATATACCCATTTGCCTTAAATTAAAGAAAAGATAAGAAGAGGTGACACAGACAGAACTTATTAGAAAGCCATTGGGGGAGAGATCCTCTGCCGACGTAAGGAAGTTCCCAGCCGCAACATTCACAAGTATATTAATCCTTCCAAAGTGCTTAAACGTTTATTCCACCACCCTCTATGCATCCTCTTGCTTCCATAACGCTCATACTAGTGTCCAGTCCTAAATATACCTTAGATGCTATTATCCTAATTCTAAATTGAACACTACTTTTTAATTAAAACTAAAATTGATAACACTAGGTCCCCTACATTTGTTTCTAGGGATTTTAGCTGCTCCAACAATGATGTCTTTTGTGGCGGAAAAAATGGCAAAGATACAAGTCACAAATCATGCAAACCAGGCAACAACGTTAGGTAGAAATTTTGTTTCAGCTTTGGACGGGTAGAAATATAAGAAATGATGACATTATAAATACACATATTAAATAAACAGTTGTAAAACTCACACTGAGTACACCTTGATATTAAATACACTTACTTGAACTTACCCCTATATCATCCCACTACTCAAAACCAATGCAACAGGAATCATCCATTACAAAATCATTATTCTGATCATAAGCGGATTTCAAATTGTAGAAACGGGTTCGAAGAACATCTAGATGCTTCCTCAATTTATTGTTGTTGAAACTAAGGTCTGTTTGCCTATTAAACTCATCACGAATATGATTCCATGTTTTCTTGTCAAAAACATTGTTTGGTCTGTTTCCCAGTTGAATCTGCTTGACAACCAAGTCTGCAAATAGCTTTCAAAGGATGTTGTCCAGTCCATCTTGTCCTTGATCGCTCTTGCTTGGGCTGATTGCTGGCTTCATGTTCCATCCACACCTGCACAAATGATTATAATTCAATAATTTACTCAATAACATCCTTAGAAAAGCCCCTCCTGTAGTGATCCCACTAAAATTTAAGAAAAAGTAAAAGGGCCCCTTGAGTTTGAAGCTTAAACTTATTACCCAAACCAAAGTCGCACATCAACAATTTAAATTTTACAAAAGTGTCACATTATCCATCATGACAATAAAAGGCATTGAAGAAAAAATGTCACTCCAAACAGCATAACATAATAACATTAAAGCAAATGAAACTGAATAACAACGATTTATTGCCATAATAATTCTTGTATTTCAAAACACTACACAATTCAAAGCGAGAAATCCTCCAATTACACACTCATAAAAACTGCAACATGACAATATCCAATAGACTATCACTAATTCCTATGGCCCTAATCACCTTAAAAAAATCACAATTCCTTTTGGTTTTCTTTCCAAATTTAAACAATAGCAAGGACACTGTTCTTATAACGACAATAATTTTGAGTTGTTGAACGTAGATAGTGTTCATTAGTCATCTTAAAACACAACCGTGGAATGCACAAAAAAATGTAGAGGCGAAAGCTGGTGAATCAAAGAACTAGGTCGAAGCAATGCGAAGTAAATTAAAGATCATCGTAGATGATCAAACTCCACAAAACCAGCACAGGTAACAGAACCGTCTAATGGAATTAAAGCCTTTAATTTAATCAGATTCGTTTCACACGTTGCAAATCAACAATAAAACTAACATTTGAAATGAAAATGAAAAAGAAATACCTAGAGTTGAGTGTGTTGCGATGGAGAAAGAGAAAGAGAAAAAAAAGGAAAGGATAGTGTGAATTTGAACGGAGAGGAGTAGAGGTAAATCTGACGGCGGAGGATGGAAGAGATGAGCGACGGCGGAGGATGGAAGAGATGAGCGACGGCGCCGGGAACAACCACCAAGAATCGTTACGTCGTTGGCGAGAGGTGTTTGACTTGATTTTAGAAACATAGTAATGTAGTCAGTGTTTGAGAGAAAAAGAAATCAAAAAATGAAGGAAAGAAGGAAGTGTACAGTGCTGCTTGCGAACGAAGGAACGAACGGCGCTCCCATCAGCGTTTTTTTTTATTTCATTTTAAACTATGTAATTAATTACTATTGTTCAGTGCTGCTTGCGAAAGTGCAAGGAAACTAAACAAAATAACAGTGTTTTTATTAATTCTTCTATATAAATATTTAAATTTTAAATGAATTTTTAAGTGTATAATTAAATTAAGTTAAATATTCGTATTTTATAAATAAAATACATACATACAATTTGTTTTTATTTATAATATATCATAAATAATTTATTTCATATTTAAAATGTTTAAAAAATTAAATAATATAAAACAAATTATACCATAAATATAATAATATATATAATAATATGTAACAATATAAATCAATTAATAATCCTTTTATTTGAATAAATTAATATATAAAATATAAAAAAGCAGCGTAAAGATAATAAACAATTATCAAAATAATAATTAATCATTTGATTTTAAATATAATTAATAAGAATTGTTTTAATACCTTTTATAATAATATTTAAACGGAAAGAAATATATTGTATTAGTTAAATTTTAGTTATTATTTTAATATATATATATATATATATATATATATATATATATATATAATAAATATAATTAACAAATAAAAGATTAATTTATATAAAAATAAAATATATGTTGATAATTTTTTAATATATTGATAGTTTTTATAAATTTATTTAATAAATTCATATTTAATAAAATAGTTTGTATATATTTTTAATTACAAATTCTATTTATTAGCTTTGGATTTGCAACAAAATCATTAATCATAATTAATTAGCTTACCATACTATGTTGTATCTAATTCCTAATTAATTAGCTACAATTTAGCTACCATATTATGTTGTGTTTAATCCCTAACTAATTAGCTACACCTTAACTACCATATTATGTTGTGTATAATTCCTAACTAATTAGCTATAACTTAGCTACAAAATTTATGTTGTGTTTAATCCCTAACTAATTAGCTACAACTTAACTACCATATCATGTTGTGTATAATCCCTAACTAATTAGCTATAACTTAACTACCATATTTCTGTTGTGTTTAATCCCTAACTAATTAGCTACAACTTAGCTACCATATTATGTTGTGTAAAGTCCCTCGCTAATTAGTTGCAACTTAGCTACCATATCTGTGTTGTATTTAATCCCTAACTAATTAGCTACAACTTAGCTACCATATTATGTTGTGTATAGTCCCTCGCTCATTAGCTACAATTTTAGTTTGTCGCTAATCCTTCGCTAATTAGCGACAAATTAGTGAGCAAAATTTTCCCTCGCTAATTTCCCTCGCAAATTAGCAAATTTCTTGTAGTGACCCTTTTAGTAAGGGAGAAAATTGTGTGTTCTTATGCACTTCAAAATTTGTCAATTTTACTTTGTGAAAAAACTCCTTTGTGGGTTACACCTTAATTGGTCTTGGGTTGCAAGATAAGTTGAAAAATGCTGCAGACTAGTTTTTCCTTATATTAACTTACACTTGGTTTAGAAGAAGTGGAATGGGCTCTATTATTGGTATGCACACTTGGGGTCCACCCTTTTAGTAGGGGAGAGATTTGTGTGTTGTTATGCACTTCCAATATCTGTCAACTTGTTTTATGCAAAATCTCCTTGCTGGGTTACATCCTAATTGCGCTTGGGTTGCAAGATAAGTTTAAAAATGTTGCAGGTTAGTATTTTTCTTCGGTGGCAAGAGAAGTCGTAAGGAGAAGTAGTGAACTATTCATTTTCCATTTTTTTATTATAGTTAATTAAGTTCATATGTTGATGTTTTCTAACATGTTTTTTTAACTATTTCATTGGTTTTTTAGCTTGTGGTTCGTAACCGTTGTAAAACAAACTACATTGTTAAAGTTAATGGTTTATTGAGACCAAGACATCGCTCTCGAATTGGAGGCACTCCATTTAGGTGGTGTGTTGACATGGTGAAACTGTTGGATATCAATGGAGTGTTGTTAAAACATACACTGAGTTGGTGGGTCCATGAACATGAAAGTATATATATCAGGCAACATTTGGTACGGTTGTCTATTTTAGATGTTTGTGTTTGTTTGGGTTTGAATGCTGTTGGGGTTGATGTAGAATTCAATAATGTTGTGTGCGGGGTGATCAAGTCATTATTTGAACATGAACCAATAACAATACATGACATTGTTAATAGGATATACTTTTATTTACAAAGTGACGATGATGATGACAATGACAATGTAGACAATGTTTGTCGTTTGTACTTGTTGCTATGTTTTGCTCTTTTGTATTTCCCTAGGACTTTTCGGACTGTCACAAACATGCCATTTAGATTGTTGGATAACCTTGACAACTTGAATCAATACAACTGGTCAAGGTCTATCTATAGTTTTTTGGTTGAAGGTTTCAATCATGCTTACCACACTTTAAGGCAAGATCAAAACATGTCTGCCATAACTGTAGCTGGGTTAGTGGCTATTTTGCAGGTATTTATTATTTAAGTCAATTTTGATTTTGTTAGGCTTGTGTTTGTGAAGTTAATGATTAATTAGTTCCTCTATTATTTTTTCAGCTTTTGGTTTGTTGACTACTTTCGTTAGGGTCTTATAAAGGTGATGTTATTTTCCCGAGAATTTTGAGTTGGTCGTCCTTGATGATTAGGACTCACGGAATCAAATCCGCATTTGAATATAACAAGGTATTGTATTGCATTCGTTTTAGTTTAGTTAATTAAGTTGTATTATGTGTACCAATAAGGTATAAAGTTTGGACATCATTATGCAGGTTGTTCTTCATTGGGAATTAACTGAAGAGGAAAAAAACATTGATGTTGTTCGTGATGCCTTAAATATTGGTGAACATGGCATCCCAAAAAAAGGAATAGATGACATGTCCTTTACTCAATTTAAGCAATGGTGCAAAAGGAAGTTGAAAAGAAATTATAGGGTCGTTCGACAATTAAAAGAGCAGCTGAGCAGTATGGAAGAAGAGTATGCTCGTGGAGGTGAGGAACCTGACCCACCTTCCTTTCATCAACCTGAAACCTCTTCCTTTGATAAAGGTGATGCCTTTGATGTTGAAGAGCCACAATCACGTCATTTTGAGCAACATGAGCAAGGTACTCCTGAATACAATCATCATGGAATGGAAATTATTCCCTTTATCGAAGCAGAAAAATGTTCTTTTGATGTTGACATAACTCAATTGTATCGCATTCTTGTGTCATAAAATGACAAGTTGGTTACTGTTATGGATATAAATTTCATTATTTTATTTCCATGGTTATATAGAGTTAATTCTAAATTTCCACTTTTCAGGAAAGTGGTGGTTGACATAAATCACCAGATATTAACCATAGTTGAGTGTTGGGGATTTCGTCCTCGTGGAAAAATTTGCAACATGGTAATGGCCTTAATTGATGTAATATTATAAACTTGTTATTTTGCCTAATGAAATGACATTGTTGATTTCAAATTTTGTCAGGCCATTTTGTTTGCTTGCAACAACTTCATGTATAGACAAAGAAAATTGAATGGGTCGATCAAGAGAGTTGTGTTTAGTCCTCTGTATACGGTATTATAATTCTTATTGTTTTTTAAGTTTTTATATTTGATGGATGTTGTTCATGATGGTTTATGAAAATGTAATTGTGATATTTTGAATGTAGAGCGTAGTTGTTGAAGATAGTAGAAAGGTAAAGGCAAAGAGACGTCAATGGATCTTAGGGGACTACAACAATTTCCTGACGCGTGGACTAGTTTCAGTACATGATATATTGACAGCAGATTTTGTAAGAATGAATATTTGTAATTTTATTTATTAAGTAGTAATTGTGAATGTTTAATGAGTTTTTTGTTTTATTCTTGGAAGCTCTTTGCTCCTATTATCCATGAGCAACATTGGTGGTGTTATGCAATCAACTGTCGCACCCACCAATTTTTTGTCCTTGACTCTCTTGGGAGGACACGACAAGGATGAAAAAGAATAGACAATGCGATTGTAAGTAACTTCTTAAAATAAATGCTCTTGTTGGAAAATTCAGCTATTGATTTGTAAAATGTATGTTGATCTTTTGTATTGGGATTTTTTAAGGCCCGTAACATGGAGATTTTATTTGGTTTCCTTTTAAATCATTCTAATGCTGATAAACCTAAATTTGAAGTCCTTACCCAAGGCCTTCCCCTACAACCAAATTTGTAAGTACCAATTTTGTCTTACATTTGATCGAATATTAGTATAGTGATATCATAATTTGACTTAATATATGTTCACATATTTCGAGATATGATTGTGGCATGATGGTCTTGAGATATATTGAGTTGTGGGATGGTGAAACAATGTTTGATGAAAAAAACTTCCCCGGATACACTTTTGTAAGTGGCATTTATTGAATTTCGTTTTGCTGTCATGGTATTTAGTCGTTATAATTTTTATTTACTTTATTCCATGTCGCGGGAGGAACTTCAAGAACTCAGACAACATTACATATGTGATTGGTTTATGGATCCCGAAAATATTCATTGCAATTACATTGCTTCAAGTTTTAGATGTATTTAAAAGTAAATAGTTTTTGTTGGCATCAATTGTAAAATGTGATAGGAATATGACAGTTCTCATTCCTACGGTGATAATTTGGTTCATAAGTTGTGAAATATTTTAATTCTTATCTCGTGCATCAATTTGGTTACAACTTAATTCCCTTCGAATTACAAAGTAGTTTTAAGATTGATGCAGGTTAATAAATGTATGCATGTTAATTCAAGAAATAATGAAATGGTAAAAAGATTATATGCAACGTTTTCCTAGATCCAATGAAGTTCATGTTGGTATGACTCCTTTTCAGTGACATCAATGATGACAAATTTTGAATCAAATGCATTGAATAAAAGATATCCTCCAAGTGGATCATGCATTGATTACATAATCAGTTGGTCAATGTACAATGCAGAAATTAAAGATATCCTTAATACGAAAGTCCCATCCACCATACCTATGAGACTACAAAAATTACAATCATGTTAAATCAAAAAGAGGAACAACCCATGGCCACATGTTGTCAATATTGATTACCAAAAAAATATATTTGTGGACAATTCAGAGATGTCATTTACAAACACATGTTTGTTGTAACTATGTTTGTTGATGCCATTTCATTTGCAAGTGCCCATGTCGTCAAAATAAAATACCAAACCATCGCCATTCCTGCAAAAAAAAAATATTTCATGAGTGTTGGATGAATCTGGATACATAATTATCCATTAATACCTAAAATAAGTAGGCCATGCATAACGTATTTGACTATACTTAATAATTTGTTCCTTGTAACACAATTTGTGTTTGATGTGTGCTATTTTGAATTGAAGTCAGCAGGGAAACAAATCCAATGGATTGGACGTCTTCAACCTGGCAACATAAATTTAAGTATAATTACTACACCCCAAATGATGTCAATAACGATAAAGTTAAATGGTTAGTAGAACATCACATTGTTAACTGTGAAGTACCTGTGTCGGATTAGTATGCGTAAGGACTTCTGATTGGTTAGTAGATGACATTAAATTCGTATCCAAAGTCCATCCCTATAAAGGATAACCAAAGAATTAAAAAAAATGTGATCATATTGTAAAAAGAAAAATTGAATTCAAATTTTGATTTATTGGATTTCATTAAATGCACATACCATTTCAGCCCCACAGTCTTTATTTTAAGCACAATCGCAACCCGTAGACTTTCTTCTTTTACAAACCTTCTGCACAATGGATTTCAATATCGTCGATCGGGGTCTACCCTTTCTCTTAACAGAAATAGGATTGTTGATACATTTGTTGGATGACACGGTTTGTAGAGGACAATCATTTTCAGTCTCAAATTCAACCCCCTTACTTGTATTATCAAAATGTGACAATCCATGATCATATGCAATGGAGTGCAATTTCTTAAACAAACATTGTGTTTCGTTGTCTGACTCGCATGCAACCTTGGCAATCTTATAGAAACGCTTACAAAGTGCATCATACCTTTTGACATTAGCTTCTTCCTTTTTAGAATTGCTTGCAACCCTTATGTACGTGTGCCGTCTACACATTAGCTTGCTCCATCTTTTTAAAACATATTTGTCTGGCACACTTTTAACGCCCTCTTGCCCATACACGACTAAGTATTCCTCTAAACTCAAAGAGAAGGCAAGTGCATTGTATGTTAAGTGTGTGATGATCAAACAAAACATCATGATACATGTCTGCGCATTGACCTTTCCACATAAACTCTTCCTTAACATGGTATCTTGAGGTTCCCGCTTCAACTGAAACATGTTTAATCATACAATTCATTTTACACCTAAATTCGTGTTGAACCCCAGCAAACTTAGCATGAGTGTATTCGGTCTGAAATTGTCTCTCAATAATGGAGTGTGAGCCACAAAGAATAGTGGTATTTAAGGATGCAAAGTCATCTTCACACTCCTTCTCAAGCTTTTGCCTAATGGCATTATTGTATTGAACCACGAATTGTTGCAATGTCGTTGTCGAATTGATGAAACCATCGAAGAATGCGCTCATGCTCTCACTTCGTTGCGTAGTCAACATACTTGCCCAAAAGTTATTCTTCAAATAACATGGAACCCAGCGATGTCTATCTTCATAAAGTGTTAAAAGCCATGCATTTTCATGTAATCCATTTTCTGTGATGAACTTATCCCAACCACACTCAAAACCATCAAGACTCACTGACTCATACACCAACTGCTTCATGTCATGCTTAATTTGCTTGTAACTTGAGTACCCTTGCAACTTCTCAGGAACTTTTTTCATGATGTGCCAAAGGCACCATTTGTGTCTTGCATTGGGAAACACAATTTCAATTGCATTTTTCATGGCCTTGCATTGGTCGGTCACGATTCCAAGTGGTGCCTTATTTGACATGCAACGCAACCAACATGTAAATAGCCATATAAATGTTCTAGTGTCCTCTGATGATAACAACCCACAACCTAATAAAATGGATTGACAATGATTATTTACACCTATAAATGGGGCAAAAGGCATGTCATACTTATTAGTCAAGTATGTTGTGTCAAATGACACAACATCCCCAAAATCTACACATGCCGCTCTACTCCTACCATCCGCCTAGAACACATTAGTAATTTTGTTCTCTTGATCGACGTCAATTTCAAAGAAGAAATCCTTATTTAATTCCCTTCATCCTCGAGAAATGATTAAACAATGTTTGCCCATCGCCATCCTTAACCAGCGCTCGTCTCTGCTGACCAATATAGTTCCTGACATCCCTTTCCATAAAATCCAAGTTTTCATAACCTCCAGCATCAAATACCAAAGACCGAAAACTTTTGTTCAAACGCACTTCCGCTTGATCATTGATATCGATTACTCTTTTTGCCTGCATATTTATCTTCCTATTACCGCACACAAGCTTTGATTTGTGTGGACTTAAATGGTGATTATGTTCCTCCACCGCACTTCTCATCAACCATTCACCTTCCTCTTTAACAGTAGTAACACGTGCAGGGCAAGCCTTTCTTTGTGTCGGGATGGTTTTTTTTTTCGGGGGGATGTTGGACACATGGTTTCCTTCTCGAGAACAAACTAGTTTGACGTAGCACAACTCATTATGATCGTCTTTCTTTGATGTTTTGATTCGGACACCGAAACCACTTCTGATTGCATGTTGTTTATAAAATTTCTGTAGTTCATCCACAGTTTCAAAAGTCATCCCCACTTTAGGAAAGAAACCCAAGTGGGATTCACCACAGTCGTTGTTGGTTGAAACAGAGCCAATGATGTTACAGCTGTTTTCAGGGATATCATCTTTCAGTAGAGTAATGCTATCCAGACCCAGAGCTTGTGTTTCTTCCATGTTTTTTCCTTGTATAAACATTCATTGCAGTTCATAAGTGTTACTGTCAATACAATGTTTAACAAAAGTAAATAACGCGTATTAAAAATTTATATGGGTAAGGACGTCTGTTGTTTTGTGAACAAAATTAATGTGCAATGAAGCATTTACTGTCAATGACGATAAAAATCCAAGACAAATTACTTTCAAAATTTTTGGAAAAGTAAAGGAACCCTAAAACTTAAAGTACAATAAAAAACATGCTGGAGGAAGCCATTAATGTTGCAGATAAGTAGAATGGATAATGAATGAAACCATTTTTTACTCAACTTACTTGATCAATGCACCACCAACCAAAGTAGGCAGATTCCTAAAGACTAATCGTCAATGTGTTGTGTACGGAGAAAAAAGAGATATTATCCATGGAGGATGGGTTGTTGTGAGCCTTGAAATGCATTAAATGAATGAGCTTTGGTTGGTGATGGAAAAGTAGACCGGGCCGTCGAATGTAACAGGGAAATTAATTACATTGTAAGTTGAAACGTATTCAATAAGCTACCCAAGGGTATTTTCGTACAAGTATCCATCTTTTTCAATTATAAATTAAACATAAAGCTAAAAACATTTACCTCAACGAAAACACCTTTGATCTTTGTCCGCCTAATCACATTATGCATTATAGTTGTACTGTACTGTACCGTACCTAGCCAAACTCGACCAAGTAAACAGTGTGCATATCGAGACCGCCAAGTACCCAAGCTAGGCCGAATTAGCACTTCATATCACCAACATAAGCCATCTAGGCAAGTAGTCGGTTTAGACCGACTACTCGAGCATATCTGGTAAGGTTATAGCCCAGGCCGACTACTCCAATAAACTTAAGCGAAAATCGAAGCCCCCGCATTCAATAGGTCTCAAGGGCCTGGGTTGGGGCCCAGGCCCACTCATGGCCCAAACTAGAGCCCAGGTCAAGAGCCAGCCCATGAAATGGTCAAACGTCATTAATATTTTATAAATACACGTGGACCCTATCATTTAAAGGTACGCATTCATTAATCACTGATTTGACTCTCTAAGAGCTTTGACTTACTTGAGCTTCGGAGACTCTTCTGCAGGTAACCCCTCCTGGGTTCAAGTTGACGTGTATCAACCGGGAAGAGGCCAACTGAAGAGATAGCAGACTACATGGTAAGGTGACGCTTGTGCCTAACCTATCTTATTTGTTCTCTGCAGGAACAATTGGCGCCCGCCGTGGGGTACGAGACGAACACCTTTAGTACCCGTTTTTTCTCTGAAGATGGTTTCTACCCGCAGTAGAGCTGGAGTGAACAAGCAAGCGGACGCTGGTCCCTCTAGACCTCCCAGCATCACCCCTGACTTGGCCGCCATCCTAGACGGCTAGGCAAAGATGCAACAAGAACTCGCAGACCTGAAGAAGCGCAGTGTTGAGGAAATGGAAGCGCTAAGATAAGAGAACTCTCGCCTCAGGAGAAGGATCGAGGCAAACGCCAACCTGAAGGGAAAAGCCAAAGAAACCTCTGAAGCTGTGAAGTCTCCGGCCTTCTAGCCTACAGAGGAAGAAAGTGAATACAATCCCACCCCCCACACCTTCACCACCACCCAACAGACACCCGTTACCTCTACCCATCCCCATCACTTTCCATCCGGTCAACCAGGGCTCACCGCACCCCC
>Ga0214543_1010198_pt1 | contig 14083 bp, 8 predicted proteins | sample CNSS2metaG_FD_160094 | JGI IMG/M metagenome (GOLD analysis project Ga0214543, IMG submission 160094) | Root nodule microbial communities from cowpea collected in UCLA plant growth center, Los Angeles, California, USA - CNSS2 | ecosystem: Host-associated > Plants > Roots > Nodule | place: USA...
GGCATGGAACTAGATGAGTTCCCGTCGGCTACTATTGGGCGAGGAGTCCTTAGTATGGTGATTGCATGCGTTGTGCGCACGATGGGCAAGGAACTGTGATGTTCCCGTCGGCTACTATCGGGCGAGGAGTCCATAGTATGGTGATTGCATGCGTGCTAGGGTCCAAGTTGTGTAAGCTTGGATGTGTTACTACAGGCGAGGAGTTTGTAGGGTTAGACTATGAGCAGGATTGGCTCGTAGGGTTGGACCACGAAAGGGATAGTTTCGTGGAAGCACAGTGAAAGTCCCAGGACCTAGTTTCATGCATGGGACTCAGGAAGGAATCTGAGATCAGGGTGGATAACTTGTAATTAACATGTATCTGTAAATTTTTATTGGGATGGGTATCATATTTAATTTGTTTAATATGCATAGCTCACCCTATCTGTGTGTGCATAGCAATGATCGGATGATTCGTTATCCGGGAGTAGATGACTTGACAGGTGAGCCAGGAGACGCTTGAGACCAGAGAGCGGGATGATATGGGCTTTTTGAAGATTTAAAGTTTTTGATGTATTTATGTTTTGGAACATTAGCCGTTTTGGCTTTTATGAGTTGTAATGTTTTTAATTGCGAACAGTTGCAATGTTTTGATATTACGACTTTAAATTTCCCACGTTTTGGGAATCTGCATAAATAAATGAGGAAAATTTTTATATTATCGTATTTAGTCTCATTTATTTAATTGTTTGTGATATTTTCAAAGTAATATTCCTTAGGGATGTTACAGTTATCCCTACAGGTTTTTACGTTGAACTATGTGGTTTGTGTTATAGTGTTGTCTGGGTGCCTCAATATTCCCTTCATCAGGCTATTTTTCATAATTTTTGGGCTTCTACCCAATAATCGCCTAACAGATATGAAGGCCTACCAAGCGACTCAACCAGTTTTCACCCAATTTTCAGGGTTTTATGAAGAACTACATGGTGGCAGTGAAGAACTATCAAACGATGCACACTAGAATAGTGTGTTTTCTACATTTTTGTAGGTTCTGTGATGGTTCTGGATGTTTTGAAAATTGCTATGCTTTTATTTGCTTGTTATTGGTGTAATAATTGAGAATGTTCCCTTCTAAAGATGATTTGATGATTTGGGGTTTCTCTAAACATGAGGGTTCCATGAGGGTTTGGGGGATGAATGCTAAATGTGGAGTGCAAATTACGAATTTGGTTATTTTGCAAGTGTTTGGATTAAATTGAATAAGTATTCATATTTGATATGTGATTGAATGGGGTTTATTTGCAACAAGATGATTGAATCGTGTTTATAGGGGTTTAGGGTTTTTTCAACATGTGCAAAAAAAATCTGGAATTTGCAGATGTCAGATTCACCATCTAGCGGTACATGTAGGTTACCCGGCGATGGTTGGTGGACAACAGCCTAAATTGGTTGACTATGTGGGAAAATGAAATTGGGTTGTTGGGGACTATTTTGGCTCATAAAAATAGAATGATGGCATGGTGTATAAATTCATACATGGGTGTGTTTGATGCATGAGTTAGGGATATAAACTAATACTAAGTTGGGTTTGAGTTATGCAAAGGAAAAGACTAGAACATGTGTTGTTGATATCATTAAACCTCTTGCATGATTTAGAAGTTTAGAAGGTTAATGTTTGGGAGTATGATGATGAAATTTGTGGATTATGAACTGGAATAACACTTAATTGGTATTCTGGATGTGTGACTACAATGATTTAGTGTGCTAGAAAACATTATGCAATGTTTGAACTAGTAAAATTTATTTTTGCTGGTGTATCGCCTGGCGGTGAGGATGGTACCGCCAAGCGATGGCTACAAAACAAGGAGTCCTTGGAGCGCGTAGCGCCTTATGGTAAGGATTGATCCGTCAAGAGATAGCCACAAACTAGAGGGTCCTAGAACGTGTGGCGCCTAGTAGTGTGTGGCAACCACTAGGCGATGTGGAGCACAGTTTCACCTGGCAGTGCTTAGGCAACGCCAAGTAATAGTGTAGGGGTAGGGGTTTTGTTTTGTTGAGGGTTTTGCATAAGTGGTTTTACATAAGTGGTTTTGATTTTTGGTATGGGATAGCCTAATTTTTAACTAGCCAATTCAACCCCCCCTTCTTGGCTTTTCAACCATTTCACAACTAGTAGTATCCTCTGGAGGATTGTAGGGAATTAAGTCCATGGGTCAAGTAGTTGGTTCTTCCTCTTGATTTGCACCACTTGGGTCAACTCCATGGTCATGTGCACCACCAACTACAGCACCAGCAGCTATCCATGCATTTCCCACCTTGAAAAAGCCCATTTTGTGAAAATTTTGGTTGGAGGTATGGTTCAACAGTCTAGTTGTCTCTTCATGCTCAACCTCTACATCAATTCCAAAGTGTTCAATGAATTTTGACACCAAAACCACATATGGCAGCCTAAAATTCGTGAGTCTCTTGGCCTTGAGCATGTGATCATGAAACACATAGATCTAATCCACTTGAATGTTGTGTTGGATGCAGTACATGAGTATCAAATATCCATCGTTCAATGTTGAATGATTTCTACCACGTGGAACAAGGATTCTTGTGACAATCATGTCAAGCAACCTTTGATCCACCTTGAGACCACCAACATGGAAGTTCTTGATCTCACCAACTGAATTCCTCAAGCATTGCCCATAGTATTGAACGTTGTTGAATTCTGGAACAACCCTTGTTTCTCCCTTTCTCACTTGCACACCCCTTGATTTGAGTCCAACCACAAGTTTCCAAGCCTTTTTGTTGATCTCCATGCAGATTCCTTTGATGTTTGACAACAATATGTCATTTTTGAACTCCAAGTTGGTGAAAAACACCTTCACCAAGTCTGGATAAATTTTCCCTGAAAGTTCAAGGAAGGACTTCAACCTTTGATGCTTCAATTGTTGAAATAGGCTTTCAAAGCCTTCAGCCCTCAGCCACAAGAATCTCAGCACCTTTGGAATGCTGATTTGCTTTTTGTTCATCTCAATGAGAAACACTTGAATGTTGTTCTCATGATCCTCAAACCATGCTTCAATTCTCCCATGATTTTCTTGATTTAGAGACCTTGGGGTAGGAGGAATGGAGTGCTCATCATCAGATTGGGTAGCTCTTTGTTGACGACGAGGCATGATGAGTGTGGGTATGGTTGTTTCTAAGAGAAGTATGATGCAAATGCAGCAATACAAGTGCAGTATTTATAATTGAACAAGCTGATTTTTAGAAATAGTCGATTAAATGGTGCAGATTTTCCTAATTAATTCGTTTTAGGTTACCCAAACCAGATTAATGCAGTCCAAAATAGTATCTCACACATTCATGATGTTTCCAATGTGTTTTTATGGGTGAATTAATCAGTTCAGATCATGTGAGCTGCATGCACATTGGAATTGTACACTACACATGCTTTTTGGTCAAACAAATCAGTAAAAGCAACACATGGTTGATGAAATAGTAGTTAAGAGCAGATAATACCTGACAAAAATAAGCTTTCTTTGACTGGGTCAGCTTTACAATTCAATTTGTTAGTAAATGCACAATTTAAGTAAAATCAACACGTTGAAAAGCATAATCATTCGATTAAAACAACATCAGAGCATCAGAGATTAAAACCAAAATCTGGTTAAGTGAAATCAGCTGACTGATTTTTAAAATCAATCGATTGAAAATCGTAAAATTGAACTTCATTTTTCCAGATTCAGTTTTAATGAAATCAACATACTGAATTGTGAAAACAACAAATTAAAAATCATAACAAATCAAACTTTCATCATTTAGTGGCAATTTAAGTGAAATAAACGCGTTGAAAAACAAAATCAACAGGTTGACAGATCATGTTTTTGCAAACAGAGGCAGACTTAAGTGAATCAACACGTTGAAATTAAAAATCAATAGCTTAAATATGACAATATTCAATTTTTGAATACAACAACTGATTTTTATGAAACCAATGCATGAATACATAAGATTAACATGCTAAAAACACATCAGACCACATTCTTCATGTTTAAGATGCCTAGTTCAGTTCTTAGCTTGTTAAACCTATCTAAAGCCAATGATTTTGTAAACAAATCCGCCAATTGATTTTCAATTTTAACAAATTGAATATCACAATCTTCCTTTTGAACATGATCACGAATGAAATGATGTCTAATCTCTATATGCTTGGTTTTAGAATGTTGTATTGGATTCTTGGTTAAGTTGATGGCACTAGAATTATCATAATACAAAGGTACCTTACTTAGCTTTACACCATAGTCTAAAGGTTGATGCTTCAACCATATGATTTGTGCACAACCATGTCCAACAACAATATACTCAACTTCAGTAGTGGAGAGTGCCACACATGCTTGCCTTTTGCTATTCCATGAGATTAGACTTGATCCAAGTAGGTGGCAAGTGCCACTTGTGCTTTTCCTATCCATTTGCACCTTGCATAGTCCGAATTTGAAAAGCCACTAAGAGTTATGTTAGAATCACATGGATACCATAAACCAACATTGGTTGTTCCTTTAAGGTACTTTAGAATCCTTTTTGCAGCTTTGAAGTGTGATTCCTTTCGATTTGCATAAAACCTAGCACATAAGCATACTCCAAACTGAATATCTGGCTTACTTGTTGTAAGATAGAGCAAGGACCCAATCAACCATCTATATTTGGTTGAATCCACTTGTTGGCTAGCCTCATCTGCATCTATTAGGCAATTTGTTGCAAATGGAGTGGCAACTTCCTTGCAATCCTCCATTTTGAACTTTTTCAACAGGTCAAAACAATATTTTGATTGGTTTAAAAATGTTCCATGCTTGAGTTGCTTGACTTGCAGCCCTAGAAAGTAGGTAAGCTCACCCATCATGGACATCTCAAATTCTCCCTGCATAGCTGCAATAAACTTTTCACACAATGTGTTGTTATTTGAACCAAAGATGATATCATCAACATACACTTGAACAAGTATAACATCATTTTCATGTTTTCTAATGAAGAGTTTTTTATCCACTGCACCTCTAGCATAACCTTTTGATAAGAGAAAATTGCTTAGCCTTTCATACCACTATCGTGGTGCTTGTTTCAAATCATATAAGGCCTTTTTTAATTTGAAAACATGGTTTGGATAGAGATGATCCTCAAATCCAGGAGGTTGTGATACATACACTTCTTCATTTAGGAAACCATTCAAGAATGCACTTTTCACATCCATTTGATGCAATTTAAAGTTACACATGCAAGTATATGCTAAGAGTAATCTCACAGCTTCTAGTCTAGCTACAATTGCATAAGTTTCATCAAAGTCAATGCCTTATTTTCGATTATATCCTTTAGCAACTAGTCTAGCTTTGTTCCTTACAATGTTACCATTTTCATCCATTTTGTTTCTAAAAACCCATTTAGTTCCAATTATATTTATATCATCAGTTTTAGGCACTAGAAACCACACATAATTTCTTGTGAATTGATTGAGTTCATCTTGCATAGCAACAATGCAATTACTATCATTCAAAGAATCATTCACATTTTTAGGTTCAATTTGAGATACAAAAGCAACATGTTCACAAAATACAATCCTACGTCTAGTAGATACTCCCTGTTTGATATCACCTATGATGTTGTCCTTTGATAAACCTCTAGGCTGGATCCAATCCTTGGGCAAGTTGTTGTTTCCCAGCCTACCACAAACCACTTTTTCCAAGCTTGAAACCAAGCCAACAGCTCTAAGAATTGATCTAAGATCAATCTTCAACTGCTACAATCTAAATGACCACGAAGGAGAAAGTTTCCACGAGTTTCCAAAATAATTTTGCGCTAAAAATGATCAGAATACCTCTCTTTCGAAAATCACAGCTCTTATAGTCAAACTATTACGAAATTCAACAGGTTGATTTCCAAATCAATCGGTTGATTTCACTTGACTTAAGTGAAATCAGTCGATTAAAAAATAAATCAACTGATTGAATTTGTTGCAGTTTAAGACTACTGCAACCAACCTTTTAACTTGTTGAAAAACCATTCAATAGACTAAAAGAGACATTTTAACTTGTTGAAAAACCATTCAATAGATTAAAATACACACCAAAGACCAAATACATCTAATTAATGCTATAAGGTCTACAATATGAATTACAAACATCAAATACACTTTCTTAATGATGTAACTATATGGAGAGCACACGTTCCAAGCTTGATCAACATAAATATCATCAAATCTCCTTTCCTTTATCAATGTAGGCTTTATTCCAATGGTAATGGATTCAAGATAGTTCAAAAGGGCTTCATTAAATCTTCATCAAATCTTCAAGAAGCATACCACCTTGGCTTCACATGTCAACAATTGATGAGTGTGTGTTTTTGCCCTCATTTAATGTTTAATTCTGGGTATTTTAATTGAATTTGTGTGCTTAAAGATTGATTTAATTGGGATTTCCTATAATTGGGTTTATTGAGCATCAGATACAAAAACATGTTAAAAATAGCTTTTTAGTTGCATAAATGTTCTTTGGATATTTTGAGGTGTGTTAGTGCAGCTGCAGCTAAGTTGAGCTCATGGAGGTGTGGAAATAAATTGCTTAAAGCTTCATGACACCTTAAAGATAAATCCAAGAATAGGAAATTATCAAAATCACAAAAATCCAAGCAAAACATTCCATGAAGACAGTAAGAAAAGCTTGAAAAAGTGAAGAAGTTTGGCTAAGCCAAGAAGAGAGCAACAAAAAATTGGACCTTACGGTTTTCTTTATCTTAATGATAGAAGATAATTTGGGAAAAATATATCTTAGATATTTTATTTGATATTTTTAAATAATATATCATATATCTTTAATTAATTAATTAATTTAATTATATTAGATATTGATATTATCAACCAATTATATTTGTCAAATAGTCTATATCTCTCCAAATATTTTTAAATATTTATCTTTATCTTTATTTTAAAAGATATTTGAGAGATTTTAGCAACAGAAAAGTCCAGTCCAATTCCTATATAAAGACACCAAGGGAGAAGCAGAAAGAACAAGCTTGGAATTTCGGAGTTTAGGAACCCTTTAAGGGGGGCCTAATTTCATTTCCTTTCTCTCTCTATTATTCTTTCTATTTTTATTTTACTTTTGCATTCTATGGATTGCTAAACTTCTTGGGTTGATTCCATTATAATTTCATTATGGATTCTGAGGTTAGAATTAAATAATTTCTTTGTTCTTTTTATTATTGTTGAGGTTTTCATTTATCTATATCTTTTACCTTTGAATCATGTAAAAAGTAATGATTTTAAATCTATATGCATGTTGATCATATGAGTTCAAGTGTTTTTAAATTTAATTGAGACTTTACTTTGATTTTATTTGGAAACTTTCATGTGATTGAATGAGTTTTTACTAATAATTAAGACTTTACTTTGATTAAAGGTATTTACTCTAACTAAAATTAATTGAGACTTTACTTTAATTAATTAAGCTTTTTATTTGGTGAGGAGATAAAAGAATAGACATGATTAGGCATAGTAAATTTGATTGAGACTATACTTTGGTTGAATTTACTGTGGATAATCTAAAAGTTCTCATTTTTAATTGAGACTGTACTTTGGTTAAAAGTGAGAACGCCAACAAATTAATTGAGACTTTATATTGATTAATTTGTAAATCTACAACAATAATTAATTGAGCAATAATCTTTAGATAACCGATGATGAATCTATTTTGAAAAAGTAATGGAATTAATCTATTTTCTTTACTATTGTTTTTATATCTTTTTATCTTTCCTATTTCTTTCTTGTTTATCTTAATCCTCCCATATTTTTATTATTTTATTTGACTAACTCTTTTGTATAGATTTTATAAGAACTAATTTGTTAAAAATCAATTCCGTGTTCGTTGGGAGACGACTTAGGGTTACTTTACCCTTTCTATTTTGTTGACTACTTTCTTAACAATACTGAAGTTGTTATAGATAAGTAATATTAATTTGATCGCGTCAACGACATCATTATCAACAACCTTCAGAGTCCTTAAGAGATTGAATAACAATGCTTATATGATAGAGCTTCCTGAGACGTATGTTGGTAATGCCATATTTAATGTCATTGACTTTTATTCCTTTTGCAGGTGGAACTGATGATGAAGTAGATCCTTCATATTTGAGGTCAATTCCTTCTTAAGAAGGAGGAAGTGATGACATATCTCTAGCCAATGGGCCTACAACAAAAGCAATGACAAAGAGGATACAAGAAGACTAGCCTTCCTTAAAGCTAAGCAGGCCCAAGTTGATGTTCACATGGGAAAGGAGGATGTGAAGATTTAGTCTAGGACTTTTTGTTTGTATTTCTTTCGGATTTGTATTTAGGCCAAGTAGTATAGGATTTTGGAGGTCTTGTATTTTGGCCTAGTAAAATAATTTAGGTATAGAAATGGTAGGGCTTCTATGTGAGACATGAGAATTAGGGTTACTTGGGCAAGCTTGGGACTCAAGTAACCTTAATTGGCACACGTAGTTGTATCCATGGGATTTGTTATGCACCTACTCCATGTGGAATGACGAGCTTGCCACCTGGAAAGTCATACTAGAGGCATGCTCTCTTTTAGCTTCAAAATTCAATTTTTCTTTTGAATTTTCCCTCTTATTTTGGAGAAATTTAGCTTTCCTTTGCTCCTATAAATAGAGGAGCACCCCTCATGTATATTCAGTCATGAATATAATAGAGAAACTCTGTTGAGATCACTCTAGACATTTATTTCTTTGTGAATCAATCTAGGCTAGAGCTCCCCTTCTAGGTTTCCTTTAGCTACCCTTCCTTGAGATTTGGCCCAACCTCTCTTGAGAGCACCTACTCACCACCATTAAACACCATCATCGAAGCTCTTCTTCTTCATTTGCTTCCACACTAACCTCTCTTCACACCATTCATAGGGATATGATCTTAGAGATGAAGTCATCAAAAGGATTGTCTTGTTTTGATTGTGTATATGTTCAATTGCACATCCCAAACTGCAATTGACATTATTTATAATTTATTTGCATGCTAAATTCACCTTCATAGCTACTATATCTCACAATTCATGTGTACCATACACCTACACTTTTGACAATTCAAATACCACTACACCAATCTTGGAATTCTGATTTAGCCTAAATACATGTTTAGACTAGTTTCAACCTCCAATTGATATTCATAGTTCAACTTTTACATTTTCACAGTTTTCATTCCAGTGTCTATACTCTTACATTCATTTTATTGCATCCTAGTTGGGTTTTTATACTGATTTTGAGTTCTTGTGAATATAAACTAGTTCTTATTACATTTTATGATAGTTTTTAGTTAATTTTAAATTTTTATTTTAAGTTTTCCCCATTAGAATTAGATTCATACACATTACATTCACTCAAAACATTGAAATCTCCTTGGAGTAATTATGTGTTTAACAATTATACTTTACTAGTGGGAAAACATAGTTTTTTACAAATCTTACAAAACTGAGAGTTTATCAGTTTCCTCTCATGTGAGGTTTTTCCTCAGCTCAGTCCTTTGTTTAAGTGATCAACAATTGAGTTTTTCTTCTTTGAAGGGGTTCCTTAGCAACTTTGCCCATTTCTTTGGTGCTTTAGGTTTTCTTCTACAAAAAGGTTTTCTTGTGTGGCTTAGCACCATTTTGTTTCGTTCAATTAGAAGGCAAAAATTCATGTTCTTTAATGTTGTCTTCAATGCTCAACGCTAATAGTTGTGGCTTAGCTACATCATTGCTATTTTCCTCCAAATATATCAAATTATTATTAATTTCAAGAAATTCTAATTTTCCAAACCTCATTCTATTACTTTGAGCTAAAAAAGGTTGTTTACTTAAAAAATATTCCAAATTCTTGCATGATAAGTTCAAACTCATGTCAAAATTAAGTTATTCTAGACACTTATAAGTGAACTAGTATAAAATCTTTTGTGTGCTTAATACTCGTAAAATAAACAATCTAGTCCAGTACTATGAGAAAAGGAGTCTTCAAGCTCTATTAAACCCCCTTCCCCTTATAGATCCTTGTATTTCTATCAGAAGATGTGGTTCTATATGAAGGCAAGGCTTTGAACAAAAGGAAAAAGATAATTTCTAAACAAAATATGTCCTTAATCCTTACAATTATATTTGAAAGGTTGCAATTTTGAAGAGAAGAAAAATAAAACTTATTCAAGTTTATCCTTTGCATTATACTTTTCATGTCATAAGGGTAAAATAATATTCTTACTTTGTTTGTTTAAGGATGCACAAAATTTGTAGGAGAAATTGGTTTTAGCCACTTGTTTTGATTGTTTCGAAGTGGGACTATTGTCTCTTTTAGTTAAAACAATGTGATAATGTGCTTGAGTTTTATGAATTTGTAAACATATATTTTTCTATTTTAACTCCAATTAAACCCAACATCATGTACTTAAAATTAAAAATATTACAAATCGTTTGTTTTTTATATTTTAACATCTATTTGAATTATTGATTGTTTGTCTTAATTCTTATTTTTCTAAAATTTTAAAATAACATTTTTACAAATCTTATTAATGGTATTTTGTAACAAAATTGCAAAAATAGTAAGAATTTCAGTTTAAATATATTTATTAGTTAAATTCATATCGGAAATCAAAATATGAAACAACATTCATTTTAATAGTTGTTAATCAAATGACTAATTTACATTGAATTTAGTAGGTGTTTACAAAAGTCAACTTAATAAATTGACTAGGGACTTAATTTATTAAAAAAAAGGACTACTATTATTATGCAATTATGAAAACTTTTGGGAACAAAATTTTAAGTAATAAAAACTATTTAAGGATCAATTTGAAAATTATTGGAAAATATGTAGGAGTTAATTTGTAATTTTAAGAAATTTTAATAAGTTACACGCAATTATTTTGAAGTTAACATAAAACATTTAATTTCGTTCTAACTTGATATGCACTACATTCTTAAATAAAAAATCAACCATAAATAATAATTAATATTAGTTTCTATATTATGTAAAAAAAATATTATATTGAGTTTGAATTATACACACATGAATGAATATATTTATATATCATCCATTAGATATCGATTCAACATACCGACCAATTTGGGAGAATTTGGCTTTGAACAACATCTTGATTTCGTCTTTAATTTCTCCAAGGTGCAAATCTTCAAATTGTTTGCTTTATTGACTTTTTCCTTCAATTATAGGCAAAAAATAAAATAAAATTGTTCAACTAAACCTCTATGAAGTCCTCACACCATGTCACATCTCAGATACAAAGTAATTTTTATATGAAGTAACAATACTATTTTCTATTTATAGTTCTTATTAATTTGATTGTAAAAAATTATTGTGAAAATGGATCTCTTTTCTTATCTTCAACAACAAATTGTAGTTCAATTACAAATCATTCATAAAATTTGGAATAGAACTTAATAATTTCACCTTTTTTTTTGTCATACACATATAACATTTTTTTCATTTAAAAATTATAACTCTAGGTTCAATGCTTATTAGGATAATGAATTTAATACGAATCAAATTAATAAGATGAAAGAAAAAATCGCGCAATAAAAACGAGATATTTAAGACATGATATTAAACTTAATAGGAGGTTTTAAAAGAATTCAGAAAGTTTGGGGAGATGAGAATAAAAGAACTCTATGAAGCAAGGAAACGAGAGAGTGTTTTAACTGGTTGGGACTATTATCTCTTTTAGTTAAAACAAAAAATCATTATTTTCAACCCTTCATAATCATACCAAACAAACACTTCAATTTTTTTTAGCTTCAAATTGATATATTCATCTAGATATCTATCAAAATCATTGATATTTTTGTACTTACAAAAGATCACTTGATTCTCCTTAATTTAGTTTCTTTGATGAAAATTTAACTCATAACGATAAATTGCATAACATAGGCAAAAATAAAATTATATTTTGGTAATACATTCATATTATCTTAATAATAAAATAAATAAATCGTGCATGATGTTGCATATGTATAAACACGCAGGAAAAAGAAGAAATGACTTCACTTTCGGTTAAAGAGAAGAAATTTGCCGCAACCCAAGTGAAGAATGTTTTTGGCATATCTAACAGACCTGTTTAACAGTTAAATGTCCACTACACGAACCATCGAAGAAGGAGGGAAGAAACATGTTAAAGACCAATCCCTTTCACCTTTTTCTTTCTTAATTGGATTTTGTCATTACGTGTCGTTTGGTATAATTAAAGATGAATAGAACTCGTAAATTAGACATGTGAAGGCATCATCATAGGAAAATCGCACATCAATATATGTCCTCGTCCATGTGTCTAAACTATAATTACGGCAACGAAGAGACAAAACGGGGTTTTGAGTCAAACGCAGTCGTTTGATGCAAACAAACCAACGGCTTCGCAAAGTTAAAAGTTAAAACTACCGTCAAACACCGTTGAGTCCACGACACGTTGCGGAACCATAGTTATGCTCGTTAAACCGTGTGGTACGACTTTGTCACCACCCATTGGGCACGCACCACGTGTCCCCAACATTGTCACCGACATGACCTGCCGTCAAAAGGTGACTTACCCCACTTTTTCTCTTTTGACGAAGCGACAACTCAGGTCTCTGGGAGATTAATGTTTCAGGAACAATGAAAAAGATACGTGAATGAAATCCAAACCATGTTCTTATGGTGGTGAATTTTCGCGTGATTTTGTTTTGTTTTGTTTTTGCTAATTTGGCTTTATTACCTACCAAACTTGACTCGTTCCACATACAAAGACATTCATTCCGCATGCTTAACCACTGTGGAAGTTTGAAAGACACGGCATATTCCAATTATAAACAGTTTTTAATAAAAGAAATGAAGTTAATTCACGACTTGACATTTGTTACTTCGTTGTTATTTTAAATTGGAAGTGGTATCTTGATAAAGTTCCATGGATGTTGACACAGTCGTTAGAACTTCCACCTCCCGACCAATATTGCTTTCTGAAAGTTACTCCTAATGCCATTTGGTTGACACAATATTTTCCAGGTGCAATGTAACTTATAATCATTGTTGTTTTCACCCTTTAATCCTAATTTGTTAGGCAGATAACAAGTCAAAATTGTATTTATTTTTAATCAAAACTTTATGATATTTTGCACTGTGATAATCTTTTCCAGATATGTTTGGACGAGTTTTCCGTGACAATTTTTAGAAAAAAAAAAGATAAAATAAAAAGGATTCTTTATAAATTAAAATAACTTACTTATAACTTTCATGAATCGAAATCAATTCGTGTTTCATACGAGAATATTTAAACATTAGTGGATGCAAACTTACAAGTCCATTTTTGAAAGATTGAATTGGACTTAAAATCGATTTTTTATTGATATTCTATCAACTAATTTTCTAAAGAAATCAATTTCCTTTCTCCTCATAGTTTTCATACTTAAAAGTTGTTGTAACTCTTTACACGTTTATAAAAACTAACGTTAGCTTGATATAGGATTTATTTAAATAGAATATAGAAGAAAATACACGTTAAAATTAACTCATATGAAAGAAATAAAAATAAAAACTAAAATAATTATTTTAAAAGCTAAAATTGTAAGGCCCATTTATTCTGCTCCTTTACTTTTGATGAAGGATTGACCCCAACCAAGGATGAAAGCACATGCTTAAGAAGACTAAGCATGTTTAGAAATGAAGTTCACTAATCATTCATCCCTTTCATTTGTGTTTGTTATTTTTGATTCCCTAAGTTGACTTATTTGAATCAACTTTAGTTAACTTGTTGACCTTTGACTAGGTTTGACTTGTTGACTATAGTTGACTTGACTTAAGCCAACATGCTAATATATGTTTATTTACTTTGTAGGTTAATTAGGAGTAAGAAAGCAATGCTAGGTGGCGCATGGTGATTGGGGAGCAAAAATGATGTAGATGAGAGAGTAAAGCAAAGACATAAAGCATAAAGTAAAAGGCATAAAACAAGTGTACCTATGTACCTTTGGTCTCCTTTGCTTTTAGCACACTTTGGCCACTTTTTGGAGACATATGAGACACATTCTTTGTCTCCTTTTGTGCTAGAACGAAATTAGCCTTGCACACACCATAG
>Ga0214543_1010199_pt1 | contig 14082 bp, 7 predicted proteins | sample CNSS2metaG_FD_160094 | JGI IMG/M metagenome (GOLD analysis project Ga0214543, IMG submission 160094) | Root nodule microbial communities from cowpea collected in UCLA plant growth center, Los Angeles, California, USA - CNSS2 | ecosystem: Host-associated > Plants > Roots > Nodule | place: USA...
ATTAATTTTTTATATATATATATATATATATATATATATATATATATATTTGTTCATATTTTTTTAATTTAAAATTTATCTATTTTTATTTTTTTTAGTTTAATTTATTTTTTAATACATTATATAAAAATAAAATTATATATATATATATATATATATATATTAATTTTTAGTTTATTTTTTAAATATATATTAAAAATACTTAAGAAATAAATTAAATTTAAAATATTTAAATTTAAAATTTTAAAAATATTAATTTTGTTTTAATTTTTTTAATTTTATCTAAAGTTTATGTTTTTGAAATTTTAAATGTTTTTATTTTATTTATTTATTTATCTTTTATGTTTTCATAATTTTTAATGTATATTTTAAAAATAAAATAAAATAAAATAATTAATTTAAATTATATTTTTTTTTTTATAAATAAAAAAAATAAATTTTATATAAAAAAAAAAGAAAATATATATATATATATATATATATATATATATATATATATATATATATATTTGAAAGTCAACTTCCGGTGTTTATATATTTGGAAGTCGACTTTATGTACATATTCTTTTTGACATTTGGAAGTTTAAATTATTTTTGCTGAATGTCGACATCACAAAATCGATATATGAAGATAATTAGGAGAGCGCGATCTGTAACACTTCATTTAATTAATAAAGCTAATTAAAGGAAGTATCACATAAAATAATATAGAAATACGGTTCAGGAGTTTAAAACTTACTCTTTACAATTATCCAAGAAAGTCCGACAATAAAAGGCACACCACCATGCCAAACCGGTACAATGACAAAACAACAGTAGTTGATAATACACCAAAAGCCAAAACGGAACATTGGCCGTAACCTTAGAGGAAAAGCCCAAATAAAAGAATTCCAGTCCAGGTAGACTATGTAGCGGAATCATCCCTTCCCTATTGACCTCGAGTACCTCTCGGATCTGCTCCCATCAGTAAATTGATGATCATCGCAAAAGTAAAAGAACAACATACAAGCAATCAAACAAGCAAGGGTAAGCTAGAGTAGAAAATGAATTATCATGCGGTCACATACTATTACCCAATCCAAGCAGGATTTATATATCATCCCAACATGTTATGACTTTCTCAAGCAATACACTAGACTCTGATTCGACTCATCCGGATATGTATAATTTAGTCGGATTCAGCGGATGCTTGCACTTGTGGTGGATATCTCTGCTCACCCCCGAGCTAAGTGTTACCAGTGTTACAATGTTTCCAATCCCCCCTGAATGAGTTTCGAGCCTCTGGCTACTCTCACCACAAGAGTCAGTCCACTCTAAGTGAGACTAACTGACTCCTTAGAGTGTCAGGATGCAACTTTACCATGAATCCTTACCAAATTATACGGATGGGGCACCACCATGAACACCCACTAACAGGGGTCATGGAATTACGTCCCGACCACTGAAACATGACCCTGAAATCTCACTTAGAGATTCCAAGGAATTACGCACTGACACAGACCAATCATACTCAATCAATCAAGAAAGATTTATCATGCATATACATATATATCTCATACCAGCTCTTTTTAATCCACCTCTTTCATTTTCCCAGCGAATCCATACCAACCCATTATTCTCAAACCATAGTTGTGGAATTTTATCTCATGCCAATACCATGCCACCATAATACCAACCATCTCATTTGTTTCACATGCCAAGATCACACAATCACATCAATCCAATTTATAACCACAACTTATACCATGCATTTCATTTCGCAGGCCTCATGCATTATATAGAGTATAACATAAATCAAACATTCCAATTAACCAAGCGAAGAAAAATAGCGTAACCTGCAGCAGATCTCGCTTAAGCCAAGAGCCCTCGCTCAAGCGAGAGGAGTACCCTCGCTTAGGCGAGATCGCGAGGGCGCTAGGAAACTTTCGCAGGCTCGCTTAGGCGAGCCCTCCTCGCCTGAGCGAGACAACCCCTCGCCTAAAGGTGAGGTTCCTCGCCTGAGCTAAAACAGGAGCAACATGCCAAGGCTCTCACACTTTCTCGCTTAAGTGAGCGTCTCTCGCCTGGACGAAATAGTGCCTCGCTCAAAACAAGAGCTTTCGCCTGAGCGAGAGCTCGAGTGCAGCCCTGACCTGTTCCTGCAAGTCTCGCCTAAGCGAGACAAGCTTGCTTGGGCGAGAGTATCAGACCTCGCCACTATTTCTCCCTGCCACAGACATATTTTCATACCCAAACAATAATGCCAACCATCCTATACATCCACAGCAGCATACAAGCTCAATCAATCACGAAAGAAATGCAAAACAACAACAATCGCACCAAACAAACAAGAGGGTTCTAACTTCCCTTACCTGGAAAAGCTAGCAGGAACTTTGATACGCAACCGTGAGCACCACAGTTCTATGGACAGACCCAAAACTGGAAACAAACGGTAGAATAAAACCAAAACAAGGTTACCACGAAACCCTAACTAGGATTATAAAAGCGTAGCTGGAGGAAGATTAGTATTAGCTAAGGAGTAACTTACGTGGAGTACGGGAACGAAGTTGAGCTTGCTTGATCAAGATAGCGCAAACCCTAACAATGCTCTTTTGGGGAAAGTTGAGGGAGTCAGCTACATTTCTGTGAATGAGTAAAAGTGAGTGTTAGGACAGATTAGGTCATAATTCGTTTTGGGTCAACCCTTAGACCCATAAGATTGAGGCAGCCCTTTACAATTTAGGGTATAATAATAAGAAAATTGTGGACCTTACATGATCTATGTTATTTTGTGATTAAATGATCAAAAAATAATTTTGTAATTTGAAATATTTTTTAAAATACAAAAGAAATCTCGAAGATACAAGAAGAAATCCGTCGAATAAAAATGCTCAAATTCAATCCAAAATATGCAAGATACAGGGATTGTGAGAATTATTAAAGTGTTCTCATCTCCAAATAATCCCATTCCTAGACCCAAACTGTTACAGCCGTACATGCACAATATCACTGAGAACTACATTGCAAACTCAAATGATAAAATGCAAGATATTATGGTATTGCAATAACATTTTGGAGGAAAACTAATACGAATAAAAATTAAAATATCTAACAATTTCCTCTAACAAAAAAATAATAAAATGAGAATGAGACATAAGCGATAATTACAGCTCTCAAAAAAAATTAATTCATTTCCAGAAACAAATGTAAAAGGGGCTTATCCGAGATTGAAGGAACGGATTTGCAGCACCATGTTGATGCCAAGCATAAAACCTTCTGAGTTACCACAGAAATGCATTGTTAGATTGAAGTGGATCTTTCGAATAAATTCCCATCTCAGACTGAGTCATAGAGCTAGCACACTGCAAAGTTTGAACGTTACGTTCCAACCTTATCAAGATTTTCAGACACAGTTTTCATCCTTGGCCGAGCCTCAGGGTCTCCTTCAGTGCAAGCCAAAGCTACGTGAAACACAGCCAGCACCTCTTTCTTAACACGCACTTCTTGGAGCAGCGATGGATCAACCATCTCAGACAACGGGCTTTCTTGATCGAACCCTTTCCTCACCCACCTTACCAAGTCAGGGACTTCCATGGAAGTTGATGTGGTGGGAGATGATTCCGGTGACCTCCCAGTTAGTATTTCAAGCAACACAACCCCAAATGAGTACACGTCCCATTTCTGGGTGGGTCTGCTGCCAGGGACACGAGCCTCAGGGGCTTTGTAATTGTCGGTTCTCTCTTTCTGGGAAGACTTCATGTAAGGAAGAGCTCCACCCATGAATCCACCGGTGGAGGGGTTGTTGCCGGTGATGCTGATCAGACGGTTCAGGCCGAAATCAGAAATGTAGGGTTGAAAGTCGTTGTCAAGTAGAATGTTGGAGGGTTTGATGTCACCATGGACGAACTTTCTTGGGCTGCATTCGTGGAGATACGCCAAGCCCCTCGCTGTTCCTTTTGCGATTTTCAGCCTGGTGGACCATGAAAGATTTGTAGATGGTTGACCGTTTCTCCCTGCAGTCAAATTGAGTGGAGTGTGAACATTAGAGAAAATCATTTGTAGCATTTGGTACAGAATGCAAATGCAGATCATTGTAAAGTACTTTCCTTGCAATTATAATTTATAAATTTATGTTGACTTTAATAGGATACACTTTCCTACATTAAGTAACACATTTTATTATAAAAATTTACTGCAATATACTACACAATGATGAGCGAATCTAACTTGATAAAAAGTGAAACACAGTTTTGCGATATTAATTTAAGAACTTGTTTGATGAGTGCATTACAGAATGTAATCGTAGTATCTTTCTTTTAATGATATTGTGCCTGAGACAGAGGTGCGGTGGAAGCAAGGAAAAAATAAATAGACCCTTACGAAGAAGATATAAACACTGTGTTTCATAATGGAGAATGTTTAACCTAAAAGATAAATCAAACAATCATGAAACAAAAAGCACCCATTTTCACAACTTTTTCCCAGAATGAAAGGCATAAACGTGAGTGTCCCCTTCGTTTCGGCCTACAAACGTAAGATATATTTAAAAGGAACAAAAAGAGATCCAATCCATCTGACTCAAAGTCTTGGGAAAGAAGGAAAGCAAAGATTTTAAAGGAAAAAAACATTGCAGATAAACAAGTTTTGTTTTGTTAGTGATTAAACGTCAGAAAGACAAGAGGCTTCAACTCATTCTTTTGGTTATAATACGGATCACGGAACAAACACATATATTCTATAGCCAGTATCGTGAAAATCTATGTTTTTTTTTTTCACTTGTAGAAGATTTCTTTAAGAAAACTATCTATCTTCATAGCTACCAATTTTTTAAAAATATTACTTATATTGGACAATATAAAATTACTAATACCTACCTACTATCTCATGAAAAACAGTGGTCGTCATGAGTTACACAAATTCATTTCACGAGTCATAATATAACGAGTATAAATATTTTTTGAAAAATAATACTGTAGAGTATATTCTAGATATAAATGTGAGCGATTTCAAAAAGAAAAAGAAAAAGTTGCACAGAACTCAAGTCCTACTTTATAAATCCCAGCACGAGCACCAGCTTAAACCAAACCACTAAATAAACTTTCCCTTTAAGCAAAGAAATTAAGACTAATTTACAAGTCACATGGACAATAAAGTACAAAACTACCATATGTGTATGTGATGCTTCCGTTATTATACTATTAATCTATCATTCATTCACTCATGATTAGTCATTTTTAACCCATAGATGTCATGCATCAAGTTCAAAAATACCCACCAACCATTAATTAATGTTTTGTCTCGTTAAACCATCTCACTGTTATCTATCAATATCACTCCGATTCAGATCACTTCCATTCAAAGCATGAAGAGAATAACCCAAAATATCAACTCAATGCATCAATACAACAACCCAAAACAAACTAACAAACAAAAAAAAGTGAAGCAAACCAAAAGAACTAAGCACTAAGTGAAACGAAGCAAGAGAACTAACCTCTAAGGGCATGTGTCAGATTGCCATTGGAGATGAAATCACTGATGAGAAGCTTCTCGTCATGTGCCCAATAGTAAGCCCTCAACCTTACAACATTAGGGTGCTTGACCTTCCCAATGGCCATAACCTCTGCAGCAAACTCCTTGTACCTCTGTTCCCCTCCCTCTCCCAGCCTCCTCACAGCCACAGGTACCCCATTCCCCAACACCACCTTATACACAATTCCCAACCCACTCTTCCCCAACACGTAGGCAGAAGCCCTTAACAACTCATCAAGTTCAAAATTCAATCCCTTATCAATCCTCACCAATTCCCCTTCACCCTCACCCTCAGCCCCCTCCACCTCATAATCTTCATCATCATCATCGTCATCACTTTTCTCCCCACTAACGCATGGTAATCCGCCACACAAACACGCACTCCCTTTCTCTTCGCCAAACTTTCTTCTCCTAATGCAACTACACGCATTCTCATCATCCTTTTTCTTCCAATAGATATAAACAATCACAAGCCCAATGAAGGCCACAACAGCAGCATCAGCCGCGGAGATTAAAATAATGAAACCGGGGCTTAACCCCTTTGACCGGTGGACCGGTTTGTTTTGATCCGAACCGGGAGAAAAATCCCGGTCCGAACCGGAACATGATTTTCTAAGAGGAAACCCGCATAGGTTAGGATTTCCAAGGAACGCCGTGGGACCTTGGTTTGAAAACGACCCGGTTTGGGGAATTTCTCCACTGAGGTTGTTATTTTTGAAATCGAAGCTCACCGTCGCCGGCAATTTTCCCAGAGACGCCGGAATCTTACCGGAGAGGTGGTTAAAAGAGAGGTTCAGCGTGCCCGAGAGGGAAACTAGGGTTCCAATTTCGTCAGGGATTGAACCGGTTAACTCGTTCGCGGACAGGTCGAGTTGGAGGAGGTTCTGAAGTTCCGGCCACACTCCGGCGGGAATCTCACCCGAAAATCTGTTGCCGGCTACGATAAGTCGCTGGAGGTTCTTGCAGTTTCCGAGGTGGTCGGGGATGTGGCCGGAGAATGCGTTTTCAGAGAGGTCGAGGTTTTGGAGGCGCGGGAGGCTACAGAGGGAGAGAGGGATGGGGCCGGAGAGGTTGTTGCGGTGGAGGAAGAGGCTGTGGAGTGCGGTAGCGTTGGAGAGCTGCGCCGGGAGGACGCCGGAGAAGGCGTTGTCGTGGAGGTTGAGTCGGCGGAGGAAGCGCAGCGTGCCGAGCTCTGACGGGAGGTAGCCGGAGATGGATTTTCCGGCGAGGGAGATTCCGACCACGCGGGGGTCCTCCTCGCCGGAGATGTTGGCGCAAACGATTCCTGACCAGGCGCAGGGCGTGTCATCGCCGTCGTTCCAGTCGGAGAAAGCGGAGGAGGGCTGGTCAACGGCGGACTTTAGAGCGAGAAGCGCGAGGCCGTCGGAGGAGAGTGAAAGCACCGGAATGAAACTGAACAAAACGTGAAATATGAGAACAAGAAAATGAAAGAGAAACAGAGAAGGCGTCATGCTTGTTTTTAAGTGAATGGTGATTGGAACGCCGCCGTTTTGGAAGAGGGATGTAAGAACGGACGAAAGATTGTGTAATGTGAAGTTGTGAGAGAGATGAGTGTGTGAAATGGTTGTGTTATGTTATATGATGGTTGTTTATGAGAGAAGGGGAAAGAGGGGTTGCTGCATTTATGAGAAGAAGGGTTTGTTTTTAATTTGGTGGGGTCTATCTCCCGCCAAAAACTTAGTGTGAGACTTGCTAACCGAAGGGTGGAAGAGACAAAGAGTGAAGTGTAATGTAAGAAAAACAAGACAGAGAAAGAATAGAATGTTTGTTTTTGTTGTTGTTCTTCTTCACTTGGTTCCACGCATGCAAATGCAACTTCAAATCGCAGTTCACTTTGTCTTATTAGTTCTTCATTTTCTTGTCACGGTTTAATGCTGGTTTTTCTATTCTTATATAAGATTATCCAAATGGGTACATCTAATTTTACCTTTTAGAGCTTATGCACTATGAACATGGATAAAGAAAGCAACTCACATTACACTTTTATTTAAATTGAATGTATTTTTATTTTAAATTATTATAAAAATTGTATTTAATTTTCAAAATTAAACTATAAAATGTTTAGTTTCTGTATGTTATGAAAATAATGTAAAATATATGTTTTTAATGAACAATATGTGAAAGTTTATATTATAGTCTAATCAAAACTCCATTAATACATAGAAAACATACATTCTATTTGTTAAAAAAATTATATAACTTTCATAAAATATAGATTATGAATGAAAAAAATTATAAAGAAAGAACACTATTTAATTTTTCCACAGCTATCCAACATTTTAAAAAACCTAATATATTTTTTTTTCATACAATTTTTCCAAAACTATTTTATATTTAAAATTAAAAATATAATTTTATTAGTGTTAAATAGATATAAAATAAATAAATAATTGAATGTTAATGTATTATTACCCTTTTAATAGTAGTTTAAAAAAATATTTAACCTCTTTTATTTCTTTTACGTCATAGTTACTATATTTTTTTATATGATCATATTATTTTACTATTTAACTAACCATAAAAATCATAACTCAGCGACATTATGTCTTGTTGGTTTAGTGGAGACAGTTTAGGAAATTGATGTAGTTTGTTTAGCAGAAAAAAAATGAAGAAATCAGTTTAAAAAGAATGGTATTATTATATTACTCTTTATTTAGTTTTACACATCTTTCAATTAAATATGATAACGTGTCAAAACGAGTACAAAGCACTACCACCTTTCTTTGTCGATTTTACTCTTTGAGCAAATGAATTACGACAGCAGACATTCTTTTATAAATTTTAAATAGAATAATTTCAAAATTATTTTTAAAATATTAACTCAAATAAAAATAAAGATAAAATTTAACTAAACTTACATTATAAAATATTAGGATGAAGACATGTATTTTTATAAATCCAAGTATCTTGTATTTATGAATTACAAGTTTAAATAAAGTTAATATTTAAATAAACTTTGACTTGATAAATATAAATAATTAAATAAGTTGTAAGTATTCATAAATATGAATATTAGCAAGTGATTAATTAAATTATTTGTTACCATTGCAAATCTTTTGGTGGTCTTATCTTTAACCTCTTCCTCGTTATGATCAAATTACATAATATTAAAATAATATTTTTCTATTTGTTATGTATAAGTTAATTATTTCTGCATAAGGAGATAGCTAAAAATTCACTTATTTTATAACGTACTTTTTTCTTTTCACACCTTATTTCTTCTTTGTCTTTATTTCTTTTTTTTTTTCTCTTTTCAAATACAAGGAGAAGATTAAAGTTTTCCAAATGCATCTCACAATTTACTTTAAAAGGCCTTTCGTAATGTATGAAAGAATAGGTAGGAAACTGCTTAATCGAGCAACTCATTACTTTTTCAATTACTCTCTAACAACTTGAGAAACTTTTTATTAGTCAGCGAATTTGAAAAAAAGTGGAGGCAACTACCGTTAAAAATGCCCCACAAATGCATTTTGAAAATAGCATTAGTTAAGGGTTTCACAATGAAATATATGTATAACGTTTAAATTGGAACGTGGTTAGGAAATTATTTTGAAAACTAAATTCAAAAATACAAATGATAAATATTATTGTTTTTGAAAATTAATTTTTAGTTTTTCATTTAATCAAATGAAAATATCATTATTTATTTTTCATATCTCCTTTTTCTTTTCTCTTATTAAGATGTCATAATATAATACTATAATCCTATAGGATAAATTGTCAAGATGAATAATACCAACTAGGGACGTAAAAAAAATCCGTACTCGCGTATCCGCGGATAAAACCCGCAACGGGTAGAAAATAAATATTAAAAATGGATACCCGCTACTCGCGAGTACGAATATTTTTGATACCCGCATGTTAACGGGACGGGTACGGATATCATAGTATCCGTACCCGTGGATACCCGTACCCGCTAAACTTTAATTCACAAAAATACCCTTATATATATATATATATATATATATATATATATATATATATATATATATATATATATTAGTGAAAAACATTCTGACCTAATTTTTTTTAAGCTGCACATCTCGTCTTGTCTTTTGTCTTCACTCTTCTCACTTCAAGTATTTGTATGTTGCCTTCTCCCAGGTACACCCTTTCATATTCTTCTCTTTCCTTTCTTTGAAATTGGACATATACATCAAACCCTATATAAACAATGACGTCGTTTATAGTATGCTTGTTGTCAAATGATGGAATCAAAATAAAAATACTTGACACGTGGCAATTGAGGTTTATTATTTGTTTATTTTTCAGGAATCAATTCGAGAAAGTGGACTTGTTGCTATTGTGTTAAAGGTCATTTAATATTTACTTTTATAATTATTTTGACTTGTATGAATTTAAATTTATTTGAACTTTATTTAAAATTTATGACAGTGATATATTTTATTTTATTTTATTTAAATTTATGATTAAATATTTTTTTTAAAATAATTTTGTAAATACCCTCGGATACCCGTGAATACCCGCGGATATGAAAAAAATTAGGTGGGTACTCGCATAATGGATACTCGACGAATATGAGTACGGGTACAGGACGAATATTTATTCAGCGGGTAGGGTACGAGGGAGTTACTACCCATACCCTACCCGCCCCGTTGACATCCCTAATACCAACTAGTTAAATAATGAACATTAAATAAATATAATAACATTGTAATTTAGGAGGTCAAATATTTTAGGCTATTTTACTAAATTGATGTAATTAAATGTCGACTTTATTAAAATGGTGCAAAATTTCTTTAAAGAAAGATATGACAATGGGTAAATAGTGTTAAGTTAGTGCAACTTCCTCAGGAGAAAGTCATTTTAGGAATACATTACTTCATTCTAATTGAGTTGAAGTCGTTGTTATAAAGATTCAACTTTGGTGTTGTGAAGAAAGTCGTTGCAACTTGATACAACTTTGATTAATGTTAACTTGTAGGGTTATTTTTTATTTTGTTCATTCAAAGCAAAGTTGTGTCATGCATGATATGACACAACCTCGTGAATTTTTTAAACAACTTCATTGTGGAACTAAATTTGTGACTATGAGATGACTTTTATGTTATTAGCTTACTAAAGTCATGTAGTGTTAGCAGGACTTCAGTGTTATTAGGTTTATAAAAAAGTCGTACATTTAGGGTTGGTAAGATTTTAGTATATTAGGAAATTTTTAAGCTTCATTTTTTACTTGTGTTTAATTAAATTTAATAGAAAAATATATGCATGGTTGTTCTTCAAAAGATATAAATTGATTTAAAGGTTGTGTGTTAAGCAAAGGTTACGGGGCAGGGTTGGGCCAAGGGTGAACAAGGGAGGGTTGTGTGTCATCTATGAAGTTGTCATAAGTAGAGATAGGGAAGGAAGGCATAAGGTAATCTTATATGTCGTGGGTTAAGCAAAGGATGAGTCCACTAAGATGTGGGATAAGAACAAGGAGGCATGCCCGAAGGAGGGGGAGTTCAACCCTTGGGATTCCAAGGAAAAGACTAAGGTGGCTGCCATAATGGAGAAGGAGCTATAATGGGAAAAGTAGATGAATCAAATGAACCATTTGAGCAAGATTCACTATGTTAATTGCGTCCACTAGAGCGACCCAAATTGTTGTGATTGTAGTTAGACCTAAAAAAAATTGTTTAAGTTACGATTGGGGTATGGTTGTAAGGAGTGATCATGGTAATGTGGGTTAATGTGTGCATGGCTGTAGAAGAAGCAACGATTTACATCTTCACTAGACTAGATTCCTCGAGAGTCAGCATAGAACGTGTCTGGAAGAAGGAAGGAAAAGGGTTGCTCTGACAAATAAGGGTGGCTACACCATCAAAAGGCTTAGACTAACCAAAGACTAGCTGTAATACCAAACGATGATTGTTGACAAGAGTACCAATATTCACCAACTGATCAGATATTTGTTTAAGTTGTTGACAATATGCAAAAAAATTTGGAAAGCCATGCATGTGAGGGGAAGAGAAATCATGTTCGAGAGCAACAAAACAAGATTTCTTATTGTCCTAAAAAATGGTAGCCAAACGATTCTAGATAACCATAGTCGTGTATCCTTTCTACATGACAATGGCGAGAAGATTGAAAGAGATGGTAGAGTAGATCCACTAAAGTACAATGGAATCAAGAGTATTCCATTGTTTGTGATCAACATCGAATGGAGTCAGATGTTTCTTCCTAGGTTGAGGGATAATATGGTGAATAACTCTTGGTTGCTTGGGTTGAGGGATAATATGATAAATCAATTAGAATTTAAAATTTAGAGTTTAGAATTTAAATTTTGATAAGTTGCGAAATCATTCATCTTAAATTTTAATTTAAAAATTATTTAACTTTAATTTATTTTTATAAGTTATTTTTTATTTTAAATTATTTTACAAAAGTACGCAACACGTTAGTGAAATAGTCAACAATTATTTTATAAAATCTCATACTCATAAAAAGACAAATTGTTTCACCCGAGACAAATAATATTTATTTAAACATGTAATCAATTTTGTTCTTAATACAATGATTTCGATTATTTTCTAGATATGCCAATTTGCAGATTTTTATTTATTTATCATCATTTTCCAACTCTATTGATCAAAACAATTTAAGGTTTCATTTTTTTTTCTTCTTCTTCCACAGTTTCTACTCCATGTTCTAAACCAAAAAACAAAAAGGTTCGAGAAAATCAAATGAATAACAAGTATTTGTTCAGGGTAAGTAACGAAACCAAACACTCGTGCAAGTAAATCTCTACATCTTGGTCGTCATCATGATATTTTAAATTGAATGCTTGTTAAAAACTACACCAAATTTGGTGATGTCACAAAGCCTAAACTTGAAGCAAAATTTTGGTACAGCACAGAAAACAATCTTTGGATGTTTAACCTTTTTCTGGAATCTTACAAATTCCAGGACATTATAATAGCCTTTTCGGTTAACATGGACTCATATTTTTCATCACATTTCGCACTATGGCACTAGAGACCAATAGGGTCATTAGTGCAAATCCCTTTCTTAAACCAACCACCACTTTCTCACTCAATGGCTTGCTCATGCCATCATCAATAGTACTTTTACACCTTAAGTTTCAACATTTTTTTTTGTTTCGCAAATGACACTCCTTTCATAAAAAAAAAAATAAAAATCTCCAATAAGACCTATTTGAAATTTAATTTCCCCATTAACACTCTTTAGAGAGTCAAATTTCCACCTTCCATATCTGGGTTTAGTACTTTTTTAGGTTTAATAACATTTTTGTACTTGTATTTAGTGTAATGATTCAATGTTTTTTATTTATTTATTTTTGACTCAATATAATTTCTATATTTTTAAAAAGATATCTTTCTGTTTTAATCACAAAACAAATATAATACTAACAATTAATTTTTGTCAATTAAACAACATTAACTTTATTTCTTTTATTTTACTTTTAAAATTTAGACAATAAATATAAGTGGTTGAATTAGTATATGTCGGATCATTACCCTTTCGATGCTATTAATGTTAGTATAATGAAAGGATCACATTTTACTTTATAAGACTACATGACTAAAAAATAAATAAAAATATTAAATAATTATTAAAAGAGACCAAAAGTGTTTTTTTTTTTGTCACATTGGAGGTTTGAAAAATTAGAAACCTATATCACAAGTCAGAATCTTTGATCTACAATTTTTGTTGTATTTTCCTTACCGAAATTTATTTCTCTTGAAACCAAATTATGAGAGAATTTTTATAACCAGAAAAGTAAAACAGTGATTTGTTTCCTCACGTAAATGAGTGATGCAAATTATTCAATTTTTGAGTGGAATCATCAAGTACAATTGCATCTACGTCTCAATCATGCAAACCAAACTTAGAAGCTAAAAAAGCCACACAAATTAACACAACTTTTCTATACCTCACTGTGCAAAAGTATTCCCTAATCATTTCAAATTCAGTAATGATTTTTCTTGGGGTTTAGAATCTTGAAAAGTTCGAAGTACCCTCAACTAATGGGCATTCGGAAGGGTATTTCGGGTCTTTTTATTTTTTAATTTTTTATATTTCGCTGCAGTATTCAAAATAAACCTAAAACACTTGTAATCCTTCTCACGGTGGCCGCTCTTCTCCGGTGACCGCCTCCGCCCAGCGACTCCCTCTCTCATGCCACCCAACTTTAGTAAGGAAAGGAGTGTCTGTGCAGTTTTCTTTTTTCTTAATCTTTTTATCTTTGTCATTTCTTCTTTTATTAGTTACCACTGCTATTTTCGCTCCCTATTTTGTTTTTTAAATTTAGGCTTTAAATACAATTTTTTCTTGGCTTTATACTCTATATTTGTTCAAGTAGCATGAGTTTACTAAAAATGAAATATATCATCATGTTATCTTATATTTCAAAAGAAACACATCTAAATTCTTTTTAATACCTTCGGATTAATAAAATAAAAAGAAATGAATGAAATAAAGAAAAATAAAGTTATTTAGATTAGGAAAAAGTAAGGAATTTTTTTAAAATTATTTAATTTTTATTTTTAATATATATATATATATATATATATATATATATATTTTTTT